>Ga0325414_1000883_pt1 | contig 27081 bp, 14 predicted proteins | sample PopdelMetagenome_8_FD_206183 | JGI IMG/M metagenome (GOLD analysis project Ga0325414, IMG submission 206183) | Populus deltoides microbial communities from Bellville, Georgia, United States - Leaf-PdKOR-R3 | ecosystem: Host-associated > Plants > Phyllosphere > Phylloplane/Leaf | place: USA... | reverse complement strand
CAAAAGAATGAAGACCAAATTAAAGAATATAATATTTGGTAAATTAAGATTGAAGGATGAAATTGAAAACAAATAAAACTTCTACAAAAAGAGCGAATAAAAAATAAAAAATTAAAAGAATAAGGATTAAAATTGAAAGAGAAACAACAAAAATGGCTAACCTGTAATTTTTATGGTAGGAGAGAAAAAAAAAAGGAAAAAATAAAGGTCTATTGACAACAAACTAGACCACCATTGGAGACACACACCGCACCATACAGGAAAAGGACACGATGGCCCTTCCAACGACACAATATAATGATCTTTTTGAATGTCAAGAGGCGTTGCACATGTTGACCAGAGTGAGCGGACACCTCCCATGCATTTTTAAATGTCGTACACGGACGCCAACATCCTAGCCAACTAAAAAATTGCCTTTAAGCTAACTTTATAATTACAAAAAAAAAAACCATTATGAAAAGCCCCAAAAGCCCTTTGACCTCATGTTTAAATTTTTTGATTAAAGGCATTTTGGTCATTTTACTATGCGTTTTAATTTTTTATATATATATTTGGTCAAATACCAAATTGCACCTCAACTAACATTATAATAACAAAAAAATCATTGTAAAAATACAAAAATTCCCCTTAACTCCATGCTTAAGTTTTTTGCTTCAAAGAGTATTTTGATCATTTTTCTCTATGTAATTAAGATGAGAAAAGACATGTTTGTCTTTGGTCAATTTGAAAATGACAAATGAATCATATAAAAAGACTTCAATGCCCTTGAAAACCTAAGTTAAGCTTTTTAGGTGAATGGGCAACAAAGTCATTACACTTTTCTAGTGAATAATGCTAATGGGTCTAGAATTACAGTACTTTTCCAAGGCCAATTAAGTGTTATTTTTTAATGTTTTAATTAGATTATAATAAATAAATAAATAATAATCATAATTCCTTTCCTTTCCTTACGATAATGTGAAATAATAGAATTGTAGTAGATAGGTGGTATGTGTTACACTGTGGTCTGAGTCAAATTTTTCCTAACATAAAAAAAATGCCCAAACAATGATAGTGTTTTTAAAAGAGCAAAAACACTATGAGACTCGGGTCATTAATTTGAATTGGTTTAATAAACTCAGTTAATTTAATAATATAATTATATATACAGAAAGCCAACGATAATAAAAAAAAAAGACAACAACTAATAAAAAAATGAATGCTTACCAATATTATGAAAAGATATCATTTAAATATTCTTAAAAGATAAACAATCTTATTTGATAACAAAACAAAAATTGAATGAGAATGGAATAACCTCTTAAAGAGGAAAATGAAAAAAATAAATCTAAAACTTAGTTACTAGTAAATCAAATACTAAAGGATGGACTAAAGAAAAATTAATTTTAAAAAATGATAAAAAAAATTTGACTCAAGTCAACATCTCAAATTTATGGTTTAGTTATGAGACCAAGATAACCTCGTACAAAAAAAATTGAATAAAATAATGAAAAACAAAACTGAAGAAAAATCAATTTAAATCATAAAAAAAACTCGAGTTAACCTAGGCTAACTTGACTAACTTGTAACCTAAAACATGAGATCAAGATAACTCTATAGAAAGGAAAGAGAAATAAGCATAAAGCTCAAGCCCCAATAATCTAATGTCAAAAAATAAAATTAAAAAAATCATTTAAAAAAAACCCTAAAGAAGAGCAAAGTTAAATCGAGCTAATCTTTGAAACTCGTAATCTAAGTCATGAGGTTAAGATTACCCCATAGAAAACAAACACAAAAAGATCATGAGCAAAATTCTCAATCATCCAAATATTGAGGGATGAAATTGATAAAAAATCAATCAATAAAATAATAAAAAAACAGATAGCAATAAAAAAAATAAGGAACAAATCTGGTATAAAAATTAAATAAAGTAAAATAATGAGGGACAAAATTAAAAAATAAAATAAATCAAGAAAATAAAAAAGAAACAATTAGTAATTAAAAGAATAAGGATCAAATTGGATAAAAAAATCAAATAAAATTAAATATTGATGGATAAAATTGAAAAATATAATTAAGTTCAAAAGGCATTAAAAACAAAATAAATAGTAATAAAAAAATAAAGACTAAAATTGATTCAAATTCAAATTAACATCACACATTTAATTTTTAGAAACAAAAGTATGAAGTCCAAAGCCATATGAGAGAAAAGAAAAAAGAGATGAAAAATAATTCATCAAAATCACATTGTTAGTCCTCTGCTAACGCTCACCTCACCATCTAGAAGAGTTTGGTGCATCATTCCTAACACCACCATGGAAGCTAATATTTGACTGCCATGAGATGTCACACCTGTTATCAAAAAGGCTCATAAATATTCTACATGTTGAAACATGTGTTGCATGAGCTAACTACTTTTGATTTACAAATAATATTTTATATTTATTAAGATATTAAATTATTTTATATTTAACTTGATTATAACTAAATAATCACAAGAAAAATACAAAAATCACCATAGACAATATATATTTTTTTATTTCTAAGAATAATTTAATCATTTTACTGTATTTTAAAAATACTAAAAAACTCTTTAATGACAATTTAATTTAATTTTTTTATGGTTAATTTAGTCATTATTTTATGTTTAAAAATATTAAAAGATTAATTTATCCTCAATTATTTTAACAATAATCAATGAAATCTGTTAAAATATCGTATTACTTTTTATAATTAATTCAATGATTTTTTCTAAAAGAAACAAAACAATCATTATATTATTTGGATCGAATTATATTGCAGTGACTTGGGTTGAAGACCGAGTATTTTTATTTTATTTTTTAAAATTTTAATTTAATGAAAAGATATACAAATCATGAGAATATAATACTGAAAGAACAACTTTATTATTATTTTTATACGAAGATAAATGAAAGATTGAAATCACCGTTGAAAATAGAGAGTAGAGGAGATAAAGAGTCCAGATTAGATTCTCACGGAACTTATCCTCTCTCCTCTTTTCGTTTTCTTTTGCTGCTCCTTTGACAAGAGTTTTAATTCAATCTACTCTGCTGCTGCTGCTGCTTATAATCGTCTTCTTCTTTCTCCAGAAAATAAAATATGAGCGTGACTGAGTTTGCTATGGTAATTATTAAATTAAATTTTCTTTCTTTCTCTGTCTTTTGTTAATTAATGGATTGTTAATTGCAGGTAGAGGAATTGGCTTTACTGGTGAAGGATAATCTTCGTTGCAAACATCTTGTCTTGTCAATGGAAGAAACCTTTCTTAATTTCCTTCAAGATGACAGGTAATTGTAAATTTGTAATTGTAATATTATTTCGCTCTATATATTTATTTACACCAAATTGTTAATGAATTGCAGTTCCAACTCCGATGGTATCTTGGAGCTCCAACCAATGGATTCATATAGTCGTCTTCTTTTGCATCGCCTTGCTGATATATTTGGGTATTTTTATTTTTATATTTGGCCGTGTTTATTTTAATTAACTAATTAAACCAGGGTTTATTTTTTGTGTTAGGTTTTGTCATGTATCTATTGGCGAGGGAGCTGATCGTCACTTGATTTTAGAGCGGTGCCCGGAGACATCAATGTATGCATGTAAACCCACGTAATCTCTAATTGTTTTTGTTTCTTTTATGTACAACTACTATTACTACTACTGTGTAACATTTACGCTGTCCTGTCCAGTCAACATGTCTTACGGTATCAATCACTAGGTTTCTTCCCATATCATTCATTCATTCTGCTGCCATGCCTCCTATGGTTTTTTTGTGGACAAATGTTCTTTGTTTGGGTATCTATCTAAGATGTTGAAACATGTAAATGTTATTTGTTGGGTACACAAAAACAACAACAACAACAACAAGTTGGTTAGATCCCAGTTTCACTAAACAACTTTTCCAAGACTGCATTTGTATTCCTTGAAGCTATCCTTTTGAGTGAAGTTGGATGGATATAATGATGTTGAGGTTTTGAGAAGTCAGCATTTGTCACAAAAAAATGCTATAATCAAATCCAAAGGGATGCATCTTATTTGATGCATGAGCACGATCCACTAGAAGCTGTGCCTTTTTTTTTTAAAAAAAAAAATTAGGTCTTGCCTTACTTACCTTTCTAGTATAGCTCAAATGTGTCATTGTTGTCTCTTCAAGACTTGTATTGTAGGAGTAGGGATACATCCAATTCAAATCTTAGTATTTATTATTTTTAATTTATAATCTACAAGATTTTAGAGCAAGTGTTGTCTTTTGAGTTTCTGAATTTTTGTCATTGTTGAGCACATAATGATAATTGGAAAGTTGGCATCATTTATTCGTTATAGGCCTCAACATAATTCTACTTTACCCTGGTAAATCTCTTAGGAAGGTATTTCTCTTGTGATAATTGTTGTCAGTATTCAATTGTCAAACCTCTATGAGTTATGGATGTGCTACGATAATAAGCATCATTATACCAAACCTTTCTCTATCACTAAAATGAAAAGTGAATCTCTTAGTAATACGGATACAAATGAGCTTCATAGGAAAATCACTAAGGTAATGGTCTTCTTCTGGTGAATCTCCAATTGATGAAACCTACTTGAAGGGCAAATAAAATGTGGGCTAGAAACTGTGGAATGGGCAAGTCTTATGAGTCCATCTTAATAATAAATGGTTTTTCTCAAGCTTAGACAATGGGTCTTTAAGGATGAAAAGGAGCAACATATTGATTATCAGGAAATTCTAAGTAAGGAATGCAATTGATATTCAATTTGTGTCATTTATAATTTTATCTTTAAGGACAAATCTAGCATTGCAAATGCATTTGGTTCCTTCAATAGAGAGGAGAGCATCATTTTATGTTATTCAAAATTATAGATTTTTCCACCTACTCATGCTGAATTTAAAGTTGAGTTTTTTTTCTGATCATGGAAAAATGACAGAAAGAAGGAAAACTTGGATTAATAGTCGGGTACACTAAAATTTGTGATAGTTAGGGATTTTAGCTTGATTCCTATAAAAGAGTTTAATCAAGAGTTTATTCACGTTCCTATTTAGTTTGTTTTCATATCAAGGAATTCCTATGCATAATCATTGACTTTTAAAAGTTTTTTGGCGTCTAATAGAGCACCTATTATTAAATTTCTAATAGCTCATCAACATCTATTTCCTAAAGTAGAGGACTTAGGCCGTTTGAGGGAGTATAACAAGAATGAAAGAGAAGCTCCCAGATTTTCAGACCTCTCAAAGATTTCTCAAGCATGTCTAGCCAATTTCTGATTTTCTTTGATAAATTTAAATCATAAAACACCCTGAACTTTATTACAAGCATGTTTTTCTACAACTTTCACCTGTATCTTACTTTGTTAAACTCTAGATTCTCATATATTTTTTCTACTTGTTGCAGTAGCTATATTATTCCTATGATTGTGTTGCGCTCCTCTTAGTGATCCCTTTTGTCATTATGTTAATTGCATATATTACACCTTTGACTTGACTAGTAAATGCTTTTGTATGCGGACATGTAGTGACCATTACTTTGTAGTTTAATTATTTATTAAATTTGGTATGACTTTTCCTATCCACTTTATTTGTCATGTTTGTCTCAAGGTTTTTTTTTTTTGAACATTCACCTAGTTGTCATATTGATATTGTTGTTTCGACAATTTGTAACTTTGAAATTTCATTGTAACAATGATTTTTTTCCTGCCTTTCTATAAGTTGGCGTTTCACTTCAGAACTTCAATGTATGGTTTAGCAACATAATGAATAATTTTTATTTTGCTGATAGAAAAATATTAAATGATCTTTCTTGTTTAATATGAACTCATTTCTCACTTGGGGTGCAGCGGTCAGATATTTTCTTTTTTTGATAACCTATTTCTTTTACTGCAGACCCTCCATCCTTGTTAGTGACATCCTATTCCAATTTGATGAACCTCACACTTTGACAACATCACATCAATTACTGAGGAGGAAAGATGCTCCCCCAGGTTAAACTTTTTTTTGCCTTCCCTTTTAAAATATTTCACATGTGATGTTGCCCCATCTTCACAATGGAACACGCAATTATTCAGTACTTTTGATGTGGTGATTGAAAGTAGCATATTTCTATTATAATTTACATTAACAGAAATATAAGGAATGGATGTACTAAAACAATTGATTCTAGCACCTATCATGATCACCACAATATGAAAGGATCTTAGCTCTGCTACGATACATTGTTCAAATAATTGATTTTTCATTTCTTTTCAGTGTCTTTTAGGCTGGAAAGAGTGTAGCAATTAAGCAATCTAACATGAATCTTGGGGAGGTAGCTCAACTTGTTCATATATTTCAAACATACCTCCAATCTGTCTTTGCTTCCAATTTGTCCCTAGATATAAGGTCAACAGATTAATAGTGGCTTGAATCCATTACACACTGAATATGCCTGTTTCTTAGACAAACAATTAGTATTAACAAAACACAAAGGCTTGGGGTGAAACACTGTAGCCCATGCCACTTACACACACAATTCACTGTAGATTGTCACAATGATTTTTTTTTGTTTTTTTTTTCATTTTAGTCATTGAAGTTTTTTTCGACTTTGATTAAGTCCGTTTATGATCAAATTGATAGCCAATTTAGGTAAAATTTCCTAAGAAAGGGCATGATTGAAAGTTAGAGGACCAAAGTGAAAAGGATGGAGAAAATGGGTGGCGGTTTAAAAATTGAGGCTGAAAAGTTCTCTTTGGTCCTACTTTTTAAATGACAATCTTTTGGTCCTATAGTATTTTAAAAACTCATTTTTGGTATACAACTTTATTTTTTTTATTTTTCAGTTCTTGTTTGAGAGAAGAGAGATAGACACAGGATTTTGGTGTTAGAGAGAGAAAGTCGTTGGTTGACACCATTCTGGCCATTAAAAATATTGATATGGTAATCACAGGTTCCATTCGATGAGAGAAATTTCACTTGACTGTTATTTCACCTTAAAATGACCCAAGAATATAGATCTGAACTAAAAAAGTTTTTAAGTTTCAGGTTGATTTTTTGTTTTGGACTGATTTTTTTGTTGTTTAAAGGCTTAAAGGGGTTTATGTAAGTCTAGGATTTTTTAGGCATTTCAAAAAATGGTTCAATATTGAATTTTTAAGGTTAAAAGACCCCTGCCCTAATTTTTCAGTGTTGGAAACTGGTTGTGTTGGACAACAAAAATAAATAAAAATAAATAGTAAGGCACGTGTGTTGCCCTTGCTTTCGGGCTTAGGAATTGGTCCCTTTGGCCTAAACTCTTGGGCTCCTTTTTAAAAGGCTTTCGTTCATTTTTTCCTTCATTTAAACAAAATCAAAGAATTTATTTTTTAAAAAAAATCATACACCAATTATTTTTTTAGATTATGCTAGGATAAATTTGTTTTTTTTTTATCATTTTAACCTTTTGTTTTGAAAACATAACTTTTTTTATAGAGTTATCCCGATCTCATAATCAAGGTTGTGAATTTGACAGGTTAACTCGGATTGACTTGAGTTTTTTTTTCCCTTCAATTTTGTACTTCGACCATGGATTGGTTTGGAATTGGCCTTTGTATTTTTTTTATTTGTTTTTTTTGGGGGTAATTCTGTTCTTATGACTTGGATCATAAGTTTAACATGTTTTTATAGGTTTACTCGAGTTGTTTTTTTTAGTTTCTTTTTTTTAATTTAATATTATTTTTTATTTTTATCCTTCAATATTTGATTGATTGAAATTGAGTTTTGTAGGTTTTTGGAGGATGAAGAGTTTTCTCTCTTGTTCTTTCAATAATACTGATTACAAGATATATAGTAGATGAGGCCACTAAATTAGGAAGGTCGCGAAATCAAAAAATAAAAAATAAAAAAGAGCAAATCTCTAGGCTAGAAAATAGAAAACAAAAACTCTTAAAAATATGAAATAGTAATTCCAGATTTTATTTGCCATATCACTTCCTATTTTATTTCCTCAAGTTGGTGCATAGATATCTATTATGTCCAACTTGCTTACAAAGAGCTGAAAACTAGGTCTAAAAAGTTCTTTGGTGAAGATATCAGCTATTTATTGGGTAGTAGTAACAAAAAGCATGCACAAAGCTCCAATATCAATCTTCTTTTTTATGAAATGTGTGGCAATCTCTACATGATTTGTATGATCATGCTGCATTGGATTTTGTCCAATACTTATTATTGCTTTGTTGTTACAATACAATTTCATTGGCATATTCACAGGAAGTCGTTTCAGCCATAACATTTCACAAACTCCATTAGTCATAGCTCTATATTCTGCCTCACTATTGTTTGCTATGTAGTTTTCTGAAAGAGTAAACCCTTGCCTGGTGTACTTTTCAAGTATTTGAGAATCTGATAAGTTGCCGCAAGATGTTTTGCGTAATGTAAGTGCATAAACTGACTTATTAAACTTATAACAAATGCAATATTGGGCCGCGTATTGATAAGTAAATCAACTTTCCCATCAACTTTTGATATTTTGTTGTATTCACCTGATAACCTTCCTTGTCATCTCCAAGTTTGTAATTGGAATCTATTGGAGTATCTGTTGGCCTACTACCACTCATCCTAATCTCCTTAAGAAGATCAAGGACATACTTCCGCTGTCCCCTTCTTTGACCGAGCAATTTCCATTCCAAGAAAATACCTCAAAGACCCTAAATCCTTAATCTCAAATGTTTATAAGAGGGAAGACTTCAACCAAGTCATCTCAAGTACATCATCTCAAGTAAGAATAATATTGTCTACATACACAATTAGTACTGCTCTCTTGCTATCCGATGAATGTCTTATAAACGTTGTATGATCAGTTTAGTATACCTTTAACTTTTTAACAAATTGAGTGAGTTTCTCAAACCAGGTTCTTGGTGACTATTTTAACCCATATAAGGACTTCTTCAATTTACATTTTTGAGCCAAACTTTTCACAAAATCCTGGAACTGCATCCATGTATACTTCTTCCTCTAGGTCTCCATTAAGGATGCATTTTTCATATGCAACTGTTGCAGAAGCCAGTCACAATTAATTGCAATTGACAAGAACTGTACTGTCACAAAGTTGAGCTTTGCTATTGGAACAAATGTCTTTATGTAATCAATGTCAAAGGTCTGTGTGAATCCCTTGACAACCAATCAACCTTTATATCATTCTAGGCAGTCATCGGATTCATGCTTGACTGTAAATAGCCATTTGCACCCTATAATTGTCTTTCCTCCTGGTAGATCAACTAACCTCGACGTACCTTTTTTTTCAAGAGCTTCTCCTCAAAAACCTCTTTCCATTTAAGAACTTTTAGAGTATCAGTACAAAATTAGGAATCTCCATACCAGACAATTGTGAGGTAAAGACACAAAAAACAGGTGAGAGATTTTCATAAGACACATAATTAAACAATGGATCCTCACACCCTTACGGATAGCAATGGAAGGATCAAAATCACTGGATTCAGGATTAGAACCAGACTTGGGTTTAGAACTAGAAGACTCGGAACTTGAAGTTGAAATAAACTAAATCTGAGGTATGAATTTAGTGAGGATATTACATGGACAGTTTATGGATTCTAGGCAGTGCAAAGGATTGGACAAATCTTTCTTTTGAGTTGTCCTCTGTCATGAGTAGACAACATCAAATGGTATTAATATTGTGGTTCTGGTTTCTATTTCTCTTCTGTTAGGATCATGACATGATGTTGTAGGAAGACCTGACTTTTAAGTATCTAAAGAACTTGGTTCACAATTTGTGTTTTTAGATTGAATGATCATAGTTGAAGAAAGATCATATTGTGAGTCGTCAGTTTGAGAAAAAGACAGCCAACTCTTTGTTTTGGTTCTTCTGGAAGATGATTATAATTCAAAAAAAGTAACATCCATTGTTACAATTTTTTTTTTTGGGTTCAAAACATTTATATCCTTTTTGAGTAAGAGCATAACAATTTTAATTTTTTTTGCTCGAGGTTCAAGTTTTCCTTGATTATGACTATGAATATGCCATCTGTTATTTCACAATCTCAATATTTAAAAAGTGTGTCAACTAATATGCATTAGATTTTAAGCTCCCTAACGACTTTATATATTTTTACGGTTATAAAAAGATGATTTGACCTGCGACAAGGAGCAAGTTGTTGTCTATATTTGATGTTGCATCGTACCTTCTGTTTTTTCCTTCTTTCTTGTTATTAAGATTAACAGGGAAAGCCACACTGGTATCTCCTTGTATCTCCCTTGCGGCTGAACTAATTTTCTTGCTCTATCCTTCATCTATTGTTAGATTCTGGTATGCTTCTTAAGAACATGTCGTACCTCAAAACACAGCTATGTGAGTACATATGCTTAATTATATATACCACCAACATTACGAGAGAATTGATGAAAAGCATTTTTCATTGTCTACCATTGGAAGCAGACATGGTCATTTGATTTTTGCCAAAATGAAATGATATTCTTATTAAGGATTTATTTTTAATAAAAAAATAAACTTTGTGGAATGGAACACATAATCACTTAGAAGAGGTTTTATTTATTTATTAATCATTATGGTCTTTCTATTAACCATTTCCATTGATACTAGAATAAATATATTTTTGTCAAGAGTATATTCGTTATCTTGCTACATATCATATCAGATGGTTTCCTTTTTTCCTTGTTTTTAAAAGGACATCAAGAACTTAGTTTCTCTCCATTTAATTGTCAAGCTGCTCTATGAACTGTATCAGGAGTACTCTTTCATCCTTCTTTGGGTTTTCCCTTATGTCTATTTGGTTATGTTTCAGTGTTGCCGGCAACATCACCTCCTCATAATGCATTTAGGGAGAGAGAAGTAGCTTATTTTGCTGCTCGGGACCGTATTTTTTCAAGGGATGTGGGAGAAATGAGAGAACCCATTAAGGAGAAGCCACAGAAGGTGCTTGTGGTTGCCCATCGAATGATAGCTCATGCTTTGGGTCAAAACACAAGTCTGCGGAACCAAGGTGCTGCTGTTAGGGATGGCACAGGACATAGAGTGAAAACCGAAGAACAGCATGTCCAAGAAAAGGGCAAAATCGAACCTAATTCTAGCTCAGAAGCTTTTCAAGGGATTGCTTTCCTGCCTGACAAAAATATCAAGTCGTTCGGTAAAACAAAGAGCAATAATCATGGATCTTGTGCTTCATCACATGGTCAGAGGAATTCGCACCAAGTGCTGGTGGAAAGAGGCGGCACTTGTAATATCAGCAAATCTCAGAATCTAACAGGTAGAAATGGTACCAAGGACTACTCAAAAGAGGAACACGTGGGAGCTGCAAAGAGGATGTTTGCTCATGCATTAGGACGACACTTGGGCGATCAAACAACAAACAGTGACAGAAAGCGAGTTGATGACTGAGGGTCGAGCCGCCTTTCCATGGAAGGAATGGGGTATTGTTTCTTCATGACTGATTCTATAAAAATCCAAGAGGAGCTCTAGTTTCCATGATGACCATTTCATTGTCAAGTACAAGAGCCCAAGGTGATGTTGTGAAAGAGCTGTAGAACATGAGGTGCTGGAATCAATGATAACTGTCTCTGGCATAAGAAGTGATGAGGTGACCGATGTTTGATTCGGACTCGCAGAGCCAAATCAGCTGGTACTGCCTTACAGGAGGTGCATTTGTTGCTTCTCTCTTCTAAACCTGAACCATGCCTACTTATCATTTATTAGATCAAACATAAAGTATGTGATTGCAACTTTAGGAGCTCTAATTAATGTTTCACGAATTCCCGTTTTGCTATATGCACTGCAGACCTTCAGTGTCACTGGAACAGCCGCTCTACTATATATATATATATATATTTTAAATTAATATATTATATCTACTTTTAGTTAAGTTTTATTTTTGGTTGCACGGTCAGGACATTTTTACGCCGGTTTATGCATCAACCCACGCTAAGTATTGTGTTCTTTTGTGCATAAATTGCACTAAATTATGGGTCTATCTCTCATTGATCAATGCATTCAAAGAAATAAATTGTTGACGGTTCCAAGGTTTTGAACTCGAGAAACAAACCTTAATCACAGCCTATCCTTATGTTACTTGTATTAAGTTAAAATACCTGTAATTACGGCTGTTCAGAATAGACTCCGTACATCCTTTTATTTACCATGATTGTTACAATGACTTTAAATTATTTATTAAATAAATTTGATGGATGGATGGTTACTTGAAGTCATGGAAGAAAAATACCTATAACAGGTGTCCAAGTCACTGGGAAAAAAAAAAGCCAGGTGGAATTAAAAGTTGCCACCGCAGCGTTTACAAAAAATGAACAATTGTCATCATCTTTCTATTCTATTACAAGCTCTACAATCCCCAAATTTCCTAACACATGCTGTATTGAATATGAGTTGATCAACCAGTTTTTTACATTTTGCTCTCACAGACTATTCTCAAATTCATAAATCCATAGCCAACGCAATACGAAACAAGCAAATTCTGATTTCTGAACACATTGTTAAACTTTTCTTCTTATTATTATTTTTACATGGATCTCTGTTTTTTTTAGGATAATTGTCGATTGATCATGGAAGCCCTTCTTATTATATGGGCCGTTGCAGTGTGAAAATCTAAAAATTCTATTGCATAAAAATATTGTTACAAAATATTAATGAACAGATCCTTCTAAAAATATTTGTCCACTTGTTTTAAGGTGATAAGGGGTGGTAATTTTGTGTATGATTTTATATTTTTTTTTATCAAAGATTTAAATGGATTGTTGCAAAAATATATTATACCAACCCTCATATCTCAAGTGATTTCAAATCAACTCAAAATATTTTATTTTAAAAACTTGATTATTGTTTTGTGATTATTATTTTAACTTGAAATTGTCTCTATTCATTTTAAAACATAATTTATTGAGACTAATATGTACAAGAAAACAAATGACGGAGAAAATAGATCCATAAAACTATACCCTAACAATTAAAGATTTCAACATTTCAATGACAAGAATAAGATTTAAAGGTATCATGTGACGATTTGAAATAGATCTTAACTTTTGATAATTTCACAAGTTTTGAAAAATGGGTGTGCATTTTTGAACATGGTGGGCTAATAAAACCCACATTGTAAGATTTTTGCAGTTTTTTTTTTTTACGAGAAATGACCTATATATGCCTCAAAATGACAAAATTTAATAACACTACTTACCTCATTGTCAAGAATGCATCTTCAAAGTATTTGATTATGACAATACTTGAATAAGTAAGAGTCACGATTGATTTGATTTGAATCATGTGTTGGCTTTCTAAGTTCAAGAATAAGTTTTTCAATAACCTTACCAGTGCAAAGAGTCATGATTGATTTGATTTGATTCATGTGTTGGCTTCCTAATTTCAAGAATAGGTTTTTCAATAACCTTATCAGTGCAAAGAGTCATGATTTGATCCATGTGTTGACTTTCTAAGTTCAAGAATAGGCTTTTCAATAATCTTACCAGTGCAAAGAGTCATGATTGATTTGATTTAATCCATGTGTTGGTTTCTTGAGCTACTTGCATTTGAATTGTATTGTCCTTTGGGATTTTATTGTGCTTGAGAAGAAAACTTAGCTTTTTCATTAAAACTGAGAGCAAATATGAATTTTACAAGGGTATCTTTCAAATTTTTCATAGTTTGAGCATTTTGAGTGTTGATTGATTCTTGTTTTTCAATGAATGCATGTAGTGTTTCCTCAAGATTTCTTCAATGACGCCAAAAACTTGACACAATCAAATGATTGATGTATTCTTCAAAGTGCATGAGTGTCAAAGTAATAAATAATCCGGAAAAATCAGGATCGATCCACTTGGATGTTAATTATACAAAAACCACAAATAATAAAAGAAAAGAGTTGAAGAAAACTTTGAGATGTAATATTAAAATAAAGATTAAACAAATATAAAATAATTATCAGGGTTAGAGGATCTACTAATGGTATTGTATACTCCAAACGTTTTTTATTACTCAACTAAAAATCACACACAAAGAAGGTTCCAATCGGATGATTTATCATTAATGACTTATTTTAATTTATTAACATCATCATATTAATTATCTTATTTGAGTAACGCTAATACTTGTAAATGTTATCAATTATTCATGGTGTTAACTTATATCAACAATAAATCGAGTTTCTTTCATAGCACAAGTGTCGATTATCCATACAATAATCTATGAAAGGATAAAGTATTTGTTATGTCAAGAGTTGTACACCACGAATTTAGACTCACCACTTAACAAGCAAGGTATTAATATAGAGTATGATAACAATTATAAAACATGTTAATAGCAATTTTTTTAAAATATAAACATTAAAGTCTATATTAAATTTGTACTATACTTCTATTCTTACACTATTATTTTAACTTTTTTACCTTGGCAAAAATAAACTTAACTAAACATAATAAATAAGAAAATATAAATAAATAAGATAAGAACATAACTATGATATAAATTAACTAAGTATAGTGAAAGAAATGATAATCATAGACAAGAGATTAATGAGAATATACCATGGAATAAAACTTGAACAATAAAAAAATAAAAAGAAAGAAAACAGGACCAATATCTTGATCTGAAAAGTAAGATGCCTAAATATATGACAAATACCTCATTTTATAGGCTAAAATCTAGAAGTATTAATTTAGTGGCTAACTATTACTTTGATGACTAACTATTAATTTTGTGGCTGGACAAAACATCATTGATAACATCAGAATTTGAATAGATGATCTCATGAAAGTTGTGGGTATTTGTCTTAGATTTCCAACTAAAAAAGAATAGGTTCATTTGAACTTCTAGAACTCGAGATATGGGTTGAACACCATATAATATCTAGGTTGTAGGACAAATTCAAACTTCTTTTCTGTTGTTAAGATTTGAATTTTAAAATGACAGTCATAAATTAGATATTACAAACGAATTTACCAACGGATTTCACCGACTGGTTCATTGGTAATTATATTCATACAAATGACACGTCATTGTATATTTTGACTTTTTTGAATTCTTTTTTTTTCCACTGTAATTCCCTCGGTATATGCCGATGAAATATTTTTATCGGTGTTTACCGATGGATATAGCGAGTGAATACTCTATTGGTAAAATTCACCACAATCTATCAACAAAATATTTTTGTTGGTGTTTTCGTTTGTATTTGCTAATTTTCTAGTAGTGGAAGAAAGCACAAGGAGGATGAAATTTGAAAAAAAAATGAATGATCACAAACAAAATAAATAGCAATTAATAGAATGAGGATAAAATTTAAAATATTAAAAAATTATAAGGGGTGAGATTGAAAAATATTTGTAATTTAATAAGGATGAAATCAGTGAAAAAATATCATTAAAAAAAAATAAGGATAAAATTTAACAGGAAAAGCACAGGAAGGATGAAATTAAAAAGTAAAATTAAAATGATCACAGATAAAATAAATAACAATTAACAGAATGAGGTCCAAATTTAAAAAATTGAAACATTATATGGGATGAAATTGAAAGATATTTATAATTTGATGCTATTCATAAATTAAAAAATGACAAGGGTTAAATTGAAAAAAAAAATATGAGCAACTCAACATATGGTAAACCACAAAAAATAAAAAAAGTATAAAATTAAGAAAAAAACAAAAAAAACTGGACAAACTTTTTAAACCTTGTCCAATTTCTAAAAGTTATAACACTTAAAATCTTGGATCTGAATTAAATCAAAAAACTAAATTATCAAAAAATTTAATTTTAAAGGATGAAATCAGTGAAAATATTATTAAAAAAATTGCAAAAGAAAAAAAAAGAGCAAAGAAAAAAACGAGGATAACTTTTGATAAAAAAAAAAAACCCAATGAGAATGAAATTTGAAAAAAAAAACAATTTTAAAAATGAACACAAACAAAATAAATAGCAATTAAAATAATAAGAACCAAATTTGAAAGATAATAGGGGTGAAATTGAAAAATATTTATAATTTCATGAATCATTTAGAGATTAAAAAATAACAGATGGTGAAATTGAAAATCAATGATTGGCAAACCGTAAAAATAACAAAACAAAGCAAAAAAAAGGATAAAAAATTAAAATTAAAATTAAAAACAACACCTTAAAAAAAGAAAAAAGAAAGGAAAAGGCCTAGGGAGGATGAAATTTGAATTTTTTTTAAATTGATGTCAAACAAAATAAATAGCAGTTAAAAGAATAAATACTAAATTTAAAAGATAAAAAAAATAATAGGAGATAAAATTAAAAAATATTTATAACTTGATAGATTCTTCAGATATTTAAAAATGAGATGGAGTGAAATTAAAAACTATTTGTAATTTAAAAAATTATATATATATATATATATATATATTAAAAAAAAAGGAATGAAATTAAAAAATATTTATAATTAAAAAAGATTCTTCATGTTTTTCTTTCCTTCAAAAGCCTTGAATCTGCTGCAAGAAATGTTGGAGCTTAGAATCACACTTAAAAGTAAGTCGTATGTATTTTGTCAATAATCTGGTATTGATTGGTTACTGATGTCAGCTCATGGCTTTGAAACTTCCAAATCCTTCCCTTAATTTTAGTCCTAATCATGGGCCTACGAAATTAATGTAATAATTTATTAAACTTCAATAAAGAAATTTAATAAATATTTAGTCGTAATTTTAAAAACACTTTTTTTTTATCATAAAACATTTAAAATATAAGAAGAGATGCATTCAGAAAGAAAAAGTTACTTCTGGTAAACATTAAGATGTATAAATTATGTACGGAAGAACATTTATTTTTTCTTTATTTTTATAACCTTTCTACGTTTTTAATCTGTAATTCTGTGAAATGCATATGTCCGCTGTTGCTGCGGCCATCTCACCTGTACTTTCTAACGTCAACCATAAAAAGTAGGAACAATAATTATCTTTGAGAACAGAATTTATACAGAATTTGGACACCAAGCATACAAGGCAACCAAGGCAGCAACCAACCAGCAGCCCCTCATATCTCCCTCTTTGCAGTCTCTGCCATATACAAAAATAAGGAAAACCCTAGCATGATTTTGCACGAGTACAACAAAAAATATCTGCAACCAAGAATCTTTTTTGTCCCCAATAAGAAAAAGAAAGCTTCAACCTCAAAGCATACCATGAGATATGCCACTCTCATGTACCGTCAGATATGATGATCGTTTTGATCCTAGACGAAATCAATCCCATTGATACATGAATATTCATGAAGCCGCAGCCTTGAAATGAGTTCCGGTTTTGCCTGAAAAATTTATCTGCCTGAGGGACACGAAGGACATTAATACTCATACTCTGGTGGATAGGTTTATAATTTTTTCTGCCTACAAACTAATCTTCATAGATATTACTCCCCTTAGCAGAACAACTCCATGAGTTTCTCTTAATAGAGTGGAATAATTCCTCGTGCTTGCTTCACAAGGGCTACGTTCAGCCATTGGTTAATGAAGTTGACTTGGATGCTAAAGCGTGTAGTAAAGATTGGTTGGCGAGAAATTTTTCTCTCAGCATAACATTGTAGTCATGCAAACGATGGAGATTCTTCAGGATATCAGACATCTCTACTTCAGATCCAGCATTGAATTCTGCAGCCAAAAACAACACACTTGTATGAACAAAGCAACTATGAAACGGAATAAAACATAGATGACAAATCAAATATTTTCTCAGATGCAAAGGTTGCGTTGTTTCATGTCTGATCAATCATCAATACTTGTGACCCATACATCACAACTTATAACTTGCTACGTCAATTTATAAGCACTTTTAGAAAGATTTGTTTGTATGTAAATTATTTTCCTTTATTTAAGATCTATTTTCATCAGAATCTTCTAATCAGATAGGCAGCTTGATGAACAAACTCTGTGTGTAATGTACTGCTGGTGATGGCAATTTATTTGGGTCTTTTCAATATCATATGGTAACACATGTTGAACTGAAGTGTCATGACTAGAGCTAAATTCTTATGCTTGATCGTTATTTCTTCTTTTTTGGAAAAATTTAAGTTCTACAATCTTAAGTATCACATGACCAGTAATTTAGGAATGCAATTGGGATCTCCCAAGTAAATCAACCTTGAAACCAAGAAAGCTGTCCCTCCTAAACCCAACCTTGAATTGAATTTTTCCCAATTAACATAGGTGAATGAATTAACATCTGCGCTTCTTCTGTACCTCAAGTTATTGCCTTCAAGTTCCTAAAGACATCTAATGTCGAAATACATGCCAAGAAGTGTCCTAACACTACTTAAAGCTTTCAAATCATTGCTGACATTGCATCCATGCCTACTATTAGGGAAGCACCAGCCTCAAAAGCCCAATACTAAAGCTGCATTCTCCTTACAGATCAAGGAGCTTTATCATTTGGGATCAATGCTCCACATTAGTTGATTAGGTAGTAATACCTTGGTGCAAAATTTGCCTTCATTTCAGGTTTAAACACAAAGGCCAAGCAGAAATCTCAAATTTTATGGCCATGACTAGTTAACATAGTCCACTGTATTGGTTGAGCTTAAGTCATTACAGTTGATACAGGGTGCATAGTTCAGACCTTTTTTCCTTTCTGTTTTCATCACTTCTTTTTCGACACGATAACCAAATTTCAGCTGCTAGGTAAGGACTCGTACACCCCCCCCCCCCCACCCCCCACAACCTTCAAGATTATTAGATAGATTAACAAGTGTGAACTGGATGTTCTTTTTCACAAACCTTTCAGGTGCTTTGGAAGCTTGTGATGCTTTAAATTTTATTTCTCCATGTTTAAACTCCAATATATGAAACATTTACCTTTAAGAGATGCAACAAGGGGAAAAAAGAGTGAAAAGAAAGACAAGCTTTATCCATCAGGTTAGTGTTACCTAGAGGAGGTGGAATGGGGATGACATCATCATCTTTACAAGAATATGCTTGAGGCTTAGAAGCACCTCCCTCATAGAAACCAACTGAATGCTGTTTCCTATCATTTGAAGAGATATGCACTTCTCCTTTGGGAGGCTGGAAAAAGCAAAATGAATGCATACATTAAAGATTCTTTGGACCAATGGAGTCTTCACTTCATTCAATATTAGGAAAAAAAGGTTTGAACATCACCATTTCCTCCCAAAAAAGATGAGACAACACCGCCAGATTTATATAAGATATACAACAATGCCAAACAGGAGCCTAGGTGCTTTTTCACGGAAGGAAACAATACATTTATCAGCTAGAACAAAACACTTCTTAGCAAATTCCTGAGAAAATTGACCATTTTGAGAATTATACCATTAAAATCACCTTCATATGCCAAGCTACTGAAGTTGACTGGTCCAGTGTCAAGTAAATCACAGAACATATTGGTTGTCATTTAAGCTAACAAATATTATCCCTGTGTTATGATCGTTTAATAAAAGCCAACATGTGAAAGACATAAGAAAAGGAAAATCCAGTCATCAAGTGGCCTAAAACACCTTTCAACATTTAGAAACTAGATAAAAATTATGAGGGATACTCAAATTGGATCACTTAATAATAGGTACTTGAAAATACACCAAGGAAGAGAAAAGGAGCAAGGACTCATGCTATAACAAAAATAAACAAGTAAAAGCAACATACATGCTCTTCCCTGGAATCCAACAACCTCTCTTTTGAGTTCAACACAGATTCTGCTATAAAAGGTTTTACTCCCTGGGTACAATTATGTTCTGCAATGGAATTCTGCCAAAAAAAAAACAAGGAAAAGAGACTTTGAAAAACAAGCTCAGGAGGAACAAAAATAAATTGGGGACAGCACATCTAAAACAACTTTGAATGAAAGATAAAAAAACACAATATTACCTTTTCACTGGGTATGCTGACTTTCGTGTTGAACGAGACACTGTACTCTCTATTTTGCAATTTCTTCCTAGATGATTTATTTCCATGCAGTGATCCATTTCCACAAATAGAGGGAATCATGAAGCCAGTACAACTTGATCCTTGTTTACTGCTTTTGTAGTCATTATCCAATGTTTTGCAACCCCATGTGTACATTACATATTTCCTCAACTAGTAAAGAGAAGCACAAATATGTGGTATCATCATTTTGATAACAAGACCACAAATAAAAATTGAATGTCAATATAAAGGCAGCAGAATGAAATACAAGGTGGTTTTGCACATGAAAAACAACTTACCTTGTCCCAGTGTTCTCGAGCTTTTAACCGATTTCTTATTTGTCGCATAGTGACATCTTCATTCCGAAGTCTTTTTACTCTGTATTCACACTACAAACCAAGAAAATTACGAAATACAGGATAAATTATTTTTCTTTGGAAAGTTTGATGAGTACAATATGCAAATAAAATATGTATCCTCAATAATTTCTTAAGAAACAATTATAATAAACAGGAGAAATAATGTAAGTGAAAGGAATAAGAACCGTACTTGCACCAAAAAGTAGAAAAATATGCCAATACTTATGCAATATAGGCCACCAAGATCCGCTAAGAAGCTTACTGCATAGTGAAAGAGAAAAGTGTATGAGAATATGGATTTAAAACAATTTTAACATGCAATTAACTTCTTAAAGTGTAAGAACAGCAGCCCAGTGATAGCAGCTAAGAGCAAAATACACATTTCATTTTCAACACTTGCTGGTTGCAGTGGTTTATGGAAGTTTGGAAATTGAATAGGTCAGTTTGAATCAGCAAATGCCCAAATCCCAGAGCAAAACTAAACCAGGTTGAGTGTAAAACATGCAAAAAAGAGATTATAACACAGCATCACAACTTTAGCACTCCATATGAGGCTTCAATTTATCACTTTCACAACAATCTCTATCCAACGATAGGAGTGGCACACATACAATGATAGCAACAAGAAACTCGAGGGAAAGCAAGATTAAATGTCAATTCACATAAAAAGAAGAAAAATTACAAAATATAAGCTGTGTTTTTTAATTACAAAAATTAGTTAAATATTCATCATTTTCTATACAATATTGTTTTTCAGGGATTGAAGGAGTGGAGTGGGGGATTTGCAAGCCTGCCAAATCAAAGGCAGGTTAGATTGTGCCAAATTTACTTGGACACCATTTATCCCTGAAAGTATTAAAGACTTTAGGCTTCTTTGCCAAATCAATATAAAAAGTCCTCTTCCCTTTCTTCCAACAGGTTTCTTCTCCTTATTTTCCCTGTCATTAAATGTCTCTGCATTGATGCTGTCACATTCACATGTCATGGATTGAATGTTTGTGAGATTATTAACTATCAAAAAAAAAAAAAAAGTCTGAAAGATAGAGACATTTATGTATGGACCCAGTGTTTTTTTAGTAATGAGTTTTGCAAATTCAAGTCTGAGATAAGGAGCAATATACCCTCAAATATTCCACCATAAAAGCACAAAAACATCATGTCTACGTTTCACATTGGCAGGGAGAGAGAGAGGAGGGGGAGAGAGAGTTCCACCACAACAACACAAAAACATCATATCCACGTTTCACATTGGCAGGGAGAAGGAAAACCATAGATTGCAATTTTTTTAACGATTTGACTTATCTACTTTTAAACTTCAGTGGATTTAGAAATAATTTGTGCCCAAGAAAAATGTGGCATAATTGCATGTCCAATTTTTCTCTCGTGGCTGGTTATACATTTATACATAGAAGGAAAATGGGCACATTTTCGGTGAGTGAGTTTGCATCCAATGTGTGCAAAATGGGAACTTGTTATTCAATAAGTAAATCTGGATTCAACTTTAGTTTCTTTGTCAATCTTGAAGTCCTAATTGACTACAAGAGTTTAAATTTGTCAGGACTTATCGTGAGAACATGTTCATGCACAATATAAACTATCTTCACCTCCGCATCAAACAACAATTTTTCATTAAAGACACATGCAAGCAATTCCACCGTAACAACACAAAAATCAAGTAAACAATCAAAATAAATGAGTCTCCCTAGAGCAGTAAGAGAATAAACATGAATCATATTCCAAATAGTGGTATATATCTACAAAGATGAACAAATCACTTACCAGGGCCCATTATGTTTTGGCTTTCGATCTCAACTATATATGATGATAGGTAACTAATTGAGAGAGTAGTGTTGATTAGTCCATCACTAGAAGTTTCAAGGGAAGCTTGGAGCTGACTTGTCTCCCCAAAGAACGAACCCGGAAGAAACTCATGAAACAGGGGTTGGATGAGCCTTAGATCATGTAGGTTATGGTATATTCGAGGAAACAGATTAAATTTCAGTATGTTTGAATCCTTTCCCCTGAATGTAACTGGTCTATCATCAAAAGTGCTTCCATTCTTTAGCGTGCCGCTAACAAAACTCACATGTTTCTTGTTAGCATGATCTTTTGCACTAAGGTTGAACTGAAAACCAACAGCCGTTGCAGGAGTACTTGGAAGATCAACAAACTGCCACGAAATATACATATAATCTCTATTCAAGTGGCACTTGCTACACTTGAAAGTGAGAGTTGGGCCCATACTTGTGTTTCGGCATGTGTAGTTCACAAAGTCAGTAAGGGGGGCAACTCTGTGATCAATAAAACCTGGATTCCCGGTAACTAAGGTACCAAGTCCTTGCAAGTTTGAACAGCTCATACTGGATACAGTGGTTATATTAAATTCCATGTCATTAACGAAGGCGGCCAAATCGGGTGCATTTGTTGCTCTCACATTATGCACCTCAATTGTTCTCTTTGATATGATCTGGTAAAGCAGGCTGAGGAAAAACTGAACAGCCAAGTCAGTAGTCAACAGACGTGAAGGAAGCTGTAAACATAAAAGACTAGTTTAGAATCCAATACTCACGTAGCAAACAACCCGATGAAAAGTATCCAACTTGCTATTGAGAAGGCTCCACCAAGTTCTGTTTTCCGCTTTACAACCACCTTTCGATCATCCTACCCAAAAAAAAAAAAAATACCAACAGCAACATGTAAATGCGGTAACAGATTAATTGTGAATAGTGCTTAAGACCCAATTCAGAGAGGGGCTTGTTGAAAACTGAGACGGGGTTTGTTGTTTACCCCACCCTTGGTCCACAAACTAATAAATATGTATATATGTGCGCGCTTGCTTGCTCAATGTATGATCTGGTTTATCTTTATCTTTACGGGGGATGATCCAAAGCATAAATAATAACAACCTCTACTTATAATAAACCCAAGTTGTTGACTAGCATCATCGAACAGAGAAGAAAAGGGAAAGGAGTTACCAGCCAATGCCGGGTAGCAAAGCAAATGTCCAAGCGACTAATCCACCACCTAATACGGAACCATATGTTGTGGGTTCCATGATGTTCAAGCTTAGTAAACCTCAAGAAGAAGCAAAACAAAAGCCAAGAAGCAACCATCACAAGCGTCGCCTCCAAGAAAACAGCCTGAGACTGAGTGAATTTCTTGATTGAATCAAATGAGAAAATGGTTTCTGGAAACGAAAAGCCGAAGCTGTTGTCCAACTCCACACCCGTGTCCGTGTATATGGCAGACCGTCCCCAGAAATACGAGCAGCTGTTTGTTGTGATGTTCAGAAACTGCCCCGTCGGACACGCGCACCTGCTCGTGTTGTAGATTATTGACTTGCTCGGACATTTAATACTCGTCGTCGTCATTCTTCTTTACCCGGATCCGAATCCGAATCCGAATCCGAATCAAAAATCAAAATCACTACACTTAGATTAGACTATAAAACTATTTATTACTAGTACAAAGAAAGAGCTCGACGATTTGAATCCGGTTTTTCTGTCCTAGCTTAAGCCCTTGTCCCTGTCCTTGTACAGAGAGAGAGAGAGAGAGAGAGGGGAGGGGAGAGGAGAGGAGGGGAGAAGCAAAGAATGTTCTTTTATTTGTTCCTATCCCAAGACTTTATTAATATTTTATTTAGGACCCCGGCCCATACATACAATGTTCAATAACTGTTAGAAAAATAAAATCAATTTCTTATAATTTTCTTAATTTAAATAATGTAGAACGAAAATTAAATAATAATGATAATACAATCAAAGGTTGGGTAAAGTAAATAAGACGGAATTTTCGGGATATAAAAGAGTTTTTAGGGAAAACAACGGTTCTGGATAAGGGAAAAGTCCAAAAAAATGAGGGCATACCATGGGGTTTTCAATTTTTATAATCATTTAATTTCTATTATATTTTTTAAGATTAAATAAAATTATAAAAAATTTATTTTCTTTTTTAAGAGACTTTTTTTTTTCATATAGGTGTCGCCCTAACAGTATGATGGCTTATGATAAATATTAAAAAATATATTTCATTAATCAAATTAATAGTATAAAAGAATTTAATTAATCAAAGAGAGTCAATGGCTCGTCATCCGTTTATTCTATTTTTCTTTTCTTGATGTTATATTCTGGGTCTTGTCGCATTGAAAATAAATTAAATACAAAGTAATATTATAAGGATAGTGATTCAAACTTATTATATTAATTTGATGTAAAAGTTGGTAAAAAGGAATTACAAGCAATTATCCCAGCAGTGCAAAACAGAAGATTATTCCTAACCTTGTTTTTTTTTTCTTTAAGAAAGATTGTTAATGTTGCTTGCTAGCGGAAAAGGAAATAAACTTGGTGTTCTTCCTGTTATTTTGCATTACATTCATTTTTAAACTAAGTCCTATATATTAAGATATGATTAAACTATTTTTAAGTAATAAAAATAAATACCATATCAATTAGGTCATTTAATTTAATTTAAGGAAATGAAGTATCCAAGGATAATTAATAATGAAGATTTTTTCAATTGAAGTTTCGTAAAAGATTTTTTTTCAATCAAGTAGATGAAATATCAATGGATAATTAATAAATATTTTTTTAGTTTTTCAAATTTATACTCAATTTAAAAAACACATTTTAGGGTTCTCCATGCTTTTTCAAAGTTTTCCAAATGAAAAAAAAAACATGAACAGTATAATTTTTTTCTTTTATATAAAAATATTTTTTTAGCAATGTAAAAGATCAGAGTTATTTTTTTATATTGAGTTAGTGTCATAAATTTAATTTGTAATATAAAGATTCCTTTCCAGTTAACAATATAATTTTCAAAACATTCTATAATTAGATTATATGATTATCATAAACTATAATTTTGATTTTTTTTGAAAAAAAATTAGTTGTACTCAGATTATATGATTATCATAAACTATAATTTTGATTTTTTTTTGAAAAAAAATTAGTTGTACTCTTGAAGTATTTCAATTTGTTTTTAGTGAAAATGTTTCTTTTCAACAAATGAACTTGTTTTCTATTTTTTTAATAAAAAAATAAAAAAGTAAAATAAAATTTATTTTATGTTATTAAACACACTCATGCTAACCATAAAGTTGTGTAGAATATGTTATAATATCATAAAATAAATATATTTACTAAACCTACTACCGTAAATATAACCTCTCTACCCCTAGATTTTAGAACGGTAAAGGTTATAGACAATTCATCCTAGTGTTAGTGAAAAGGCCTATTAAATGAGGAGGGGTTATAAAAGTTCAAGAGTGATCATATTTTTGAGTTATTTTTCTTAAAAATAATTTAAAACAGTATTGCGATGTCGCGGCCACATAAATTAATTACCCTATCTTAAAATAAACAAGATAGTATAGAGCAAGTAAGGGGTCAATCCCACAAGGAATGTTTAGTTTAGATTTTTATGTTATACGATATGCAATTGGAGGGGGGTTGAGATTATTTAGGCTATAGCAGAATAAAACAATCAAACTAAATTAAATAAAACCAAAATTTATCAAGAAAATAAACCTTGGTCACAAGTAAACGTCCACCTACAGAAATCAGAATTGATCATGGAAACGAAACGTCAATTTATACTCTGAATATTTATCTTTTCTTACATTGATTAGTTAACAGATCTGCTGTATAACTAATCCTAACCATCAAACAACCACAATGTTTGTATTAGTAATTTAATTTAATGACAGCCTTAAGAACTAGATAAATTGATTAATCTAGACAACATAACTGTTTGCAGTTTATGTTTGATTTGATCGAATGTTCTCCCTAAGATTAATAACATAGATCCACCATAATTATTAAACTCAGTTGCTTCACAAGTTTATATACCACAACTCCGGTTTTGATATCAAACTTAGCAATAAATTGTTCACAATAATAACTTAGAGTCCGCTTTAGCAATTAAAATAAACAATCATAAAACATAAGCATAGGAAAACAAATATATTCATCATATAAACTGAAAAAGAAAAGGTAGAATAAATCTCACAATTCTTGAAATCTGAATGTTTTGTGTCCTTGCAACCAAGAAAAAGAATTTAACCTTGCATGTCTGTTGAACAACTAATAAAAAAGAAAGAAGAATACATGATTTCGGGTTTTTTTAAAGGAATGTGTGTTCTTTCTCTCTTGGTTGGCTGCCTCCTCTTCCTTTCTCTCTTTCTTTTTATATCCTAGGAAACCTTAATCTCTTTTCTACAAAATACTCCTTTCCTAAGTAGATAATTTACATTTAAATAACTATTTTTCTAAAAAAGGAGAAATTGCCTTGCATAAGATCTTCAACCTTTGACTTTTGACATAGAGGAGCTAATTTGCCAAAATAAAGACTTGGATGTCGGTTTGGATGCTTTGGGACGTAATTTGAACTTGTTTCTTTACAAAACCTATCTGCTAGTAGAATTCATGTGTCATCTTAGCAAAATCCTCTATCTCATATGAGCTCGTGTTCTGCTGCAATTTGGTAGACTAATAGGTCTTCGAGTAAGGAATCCAAAACAATTGAGTTTGCATCAAATGAACTTCTGTAACTCAAGATATTCAAGTTGGAATGGCCAAACGTCAACATTGGCAAAATGCGAGATTTGACTTTAAGGCTGCGATTTCCATGCTCTTTATTTTTTTTTATTTTTCTTGCCATATATCTATAAAAAGGTATGGATTTTAGTTTTCTAATGCCACTAGAATAACTTCGTTTTGACTTCTAGAGCTCAAGCTTTACACAAAACATCGATCGGAGGTCAAATTTGTCAATTATCTTCAATTTACTTCTTTTTGAATCTTAAATCCAAAAGTGCCTTCAAAACATAAAACCAAGAATATCAAAACATTATATATATAAAACATAGAAACTGTAACATCTCCCATTTC
>Ga0325414_1000881_pt1 | contig 27087 bp, 13 predicted proteins | sample PopdelMetagenome_8_FD_206183 | JGI IMG/M metagenome (GOLD analysis project Ga0325414, IMG submission 206183) | Populus deltoides microbial communities from Bellville, Georgia, United States - Leaf-PdKOR-R3 | ecosystem: Host-associated > Plants > Phyllosphere > Phylloplane/Leaf | place: USA... | reverse complement strand
TAGTTTGTGATTCTCGTTTACTTACCCTTCTTATATTTTTTTGGAACGATCCCAACTTTCCTGTTTTTATTGATATATATCATTACCTAGGGTTTAGGGATTATTATTCTATTCATTGAAATAATATATTTTTTTCTCTTTCTATTTTGTGTTTTTTTTTTCAATTTCAATTCTATTCTTCAATATTATATTTATTGGAGACTGTGCCTCACAATTTTTTTATTTACATTTTATAATATTATCCCAAATTCATGATCTGAACCGTTTTAGACGGCACTGTTCCTCCTTCTTCTTCCCCTGGACATGCAACAAGGGAAGATAAGTTTTTGTTTTTTTTCGTTTGTTTCTTCCTCGCCCTCCCTCCTACGTGCTCTGTTAGAGCCAAAACTAGACGCCACTCGCCTCATTATGAGGTGCCAGAGAAGTCGTGCCCCGCAAGCGACACCTCGATTGGCCACTTCTGCCGGCGCTGTGGCAGAGCAGGAGACATGCGCCCCATGCATGGGTAGCGATGGGACGAGGCAGGGTCGACCCCGCTCCCCTTGCCCCTATAAATAGTGACCTAAAAGGAAGAAAAGGAGGAGAAAAAATTGCAGAAAACAGGAAGGGAGACTGTGAGAGAGAGAGAGAGAGAGAGAGAGAGAGAGAGAGAGAGAGAGAGAGACCGACAGTGTTGAGAGAGAAGGGACTGAAACAGTAGGGATATCAACAGGGAGACTGAGAGTGACAGACGGGGAGAAGGAAGAAAAAGGGATAGAAGGAGCAAACCGGCAGAGGGGAGAAGACACAGACTGGTGTCTCTATGCCGAGGAGAGGAAGCACTATCGCTGTCATCGGGCTTCCCAGTCACCGCCACCACAGCTCCACCGAGAACGGTCACCAGCATCACCGTCAGCTCAGCCATTCAAGATAATCGCCTCAGGTAATTCTTCTCCCCCTCATAGTCGTCGGTCGCTATTCATCTTCTTGCCTACAGAACGTGCACAGTGCACGTTCTGCATGCAAGAAGAATAATTAGCCGGTTATTATGAATGCACACAGTAACCGACTAATTAATTAACTGGTTACTTGCTTATGCACAGTAACCAGTTATGATTGCTATGGGCTGGAACATTAGCCTAGCCCACGCGGCTGGGCTGAGTCCAGCCTTGTGACTGGGCCCATACAGGCCCACCCCAGTTCATTTCATTTTTTCTTTTGTGTGTTGATATATATATATATATATATATTGAAAATTATGATTTTCCAATGCATTTTTCTATGCTATTTTGATTAATATCGGTATGTATTTTTATATCATAAAGATACAAATTCGATATTAAAATACCCGGTTTTCAAAAAAAATTTCATTTTCATGCATACGGCCAAGTCTCTCAAAGCTAAAAATCATATTGTATTTTTTATACAACAAACAAAACTAAAAAAAATATTATTTTAACATGCATTTTGGCTTTAATAACCAGTTTATTAAAGTCATGAGAACTTGGCCAATATTTCAAAAAAATCAAAAAATATTTTGTTTTGTTTTAATGTCTGGGATTACAAATTTACACGTAAAACGTATTCCCGATATTAAAAAGGTATTTCTTTGACAAACATTAGACCGGTTAGGTTTCACCTCAGAAGATAAGAACCTCCTTACTAAGAAGGGCTTTTCTCGAACCATAGACAGACCAACATGATAAGACCTTAGCTTTTTATTAGACTATAAAACAATGCAGCTTACCTTAAGTAGGGCGTATCTAGGGTGCTAATACCTTCCCTTTACGTAACCAGTCTCCATACCCGATCTCTGAGATCAGTTAGGGTTCCTAGTGACCAGAATACTAGGTGGCAACTCCCATTATATTTTTTCTACTGATAAAAGACAAGAATTCCTTGTCTTCCTATATTTTCCAAGATAGACACTCCACACCTAATGATGATGAGGGTGGTGGACGATCGCCGCGACGCCACACACGTGCGACAGAATGACGACTCCACTAGCGACCTTGTGGACTAAGCTTTGTTTTTGTTTGATTATTGTGTTTTATTGTTTGGTTTGTGTCCTTGTTAATGTGTATTTCCATACGTTTTAATTTTGTACATATTGTTTGCATTGTAAAATTGTTTCATGCATCATTAACATTTTAAGGGAATTTATATCGAAAAACTTTAAGTTAGGTGAGAGACTAACAGCTTACCTTACGACTTTTAGTCAAGGTTTAAGTTTGTGTAAACCTCAACTCTTCGCTGAGAGCTTAGATTGGTAATGATTAGTGCACGTGCCATCCTATTACCTGCTGAGCCCCCATATTGCCTTCACGAGGGTGATCACTGGGATAACAAGAGATCCTTTTGAGACCAGGTAGAAAGCCACCTATCCTGTAATAGCCCAAAACCTATCGCTAGAGTATGAACTCCATAATATGCATGTATATACATTTGCATCCATATGCATACATCCATTCATTTGTAAATAACATACATATATGCAACAGGTTGGAATATAGGTCCCCAACGAGTCTATAATACCTGACTTCGAGCGAGAAACATGGAAGACGAAGAACGCGCTCGCTGTGATGCCTATTTTCAAGAAGAGTTGGAGTCTCTAAATACAAGTGTGGCTTGCCTTACTAGCTTACTCGAGCAAACACTGAGAAATGCCTCTGGTGAAGGTCCTTCTAAGTGACCGGTCACCTTTAATCAAACTTCAACAACAGCTCAGCCCGAAGAAAGAATGAGTGAGCATGGTCAAGAGCCTCGACATAATCCAGCATTTGTGCAATCAACAACACCTGCACCAGCCCCGACAGTCATGGATGCATTTGCTAATGAATCTCATTAGGCCAAGTCATATGATAGCCTTGATAAGGAAAAGATAGCGGCGCTGGAAGCTAGAATCAAAGTCATTAAAGGGGTAGACTTATATGAACCAGTACGAGCAGCGGAGATGTGTCTAGTCCCAAATGTAGTTGTCCCGAAGAAGTTTCGTGTTCCTGAGTTCATCAAATATAGTGGAACACAATGCCCCATGACTCACCTCAAGTCCTGTTGCAAAAAAATGGCAGAAGTAGTGCATGATGAAAAACTATTGACACATTTTTTTTAGGTTAGCTTAAGTGGGGCAGCATTAAACTGGTACATGAGATTGGACAACACAAAGATCTGGAGATGGAAAGATCTTGTTGAAGCTTTGGTCAAGCAATACAAGTACAACATGGATATTGCTCCTGATAGAACTAGCTTGTCCAATCTTGGGAAAAAGGATAAAGAAAGCATAAGGGAATATGCTCAACGATGGCGAGAATCAGCTGCTCAAGTCCATCCTCCACCTTTGGACAAAGAGATGGTCACTTTATTTTTCGACACACTCAAAGTGTCATATTACGAGCATGTGATGGGTAGTTCTACTCAACAATTCCCTGATGTTATGGTAGTGAGCGAATGCATAAAATAAGGCGTCAAGAGTGGTAGAATTTCTGCACCTACCGAGAAAAGAGGCATCGAAAGGAAGGAGGTCAACCATGTTGAAGATGGCTACAAGGGTAAGAAAAACTCATCCCAAAACTACCACACTCTATCCCAAATTACCAATATAAAAAAAACCTGAGCCCTTTCAAGCCAAAAGCCAAATTGGAAATTACCAAAGGGTCCAAGAACAACTACCTCCATTACCGCTCCCCCTGAATGAAATGTACCAAAAGTTATTAAGCATCGGGCATGTAGCTCCCTAACCTCTGAGGCTGGTACAGCCACCTTAACCTAACTGGTACAAGCCAGAGCTCACCTGCGAATACCATGTTGGTGTCGTTGGACATAATATCCATACTTGCAACGCCTTCAAGAGAAAACTTTTGCAATTAAACAAGGCAGAGTGGATAGAATTGGAAGACACTTCTAATATGAACCCTCTACCTAATCATGCCTGAAGTGGTAGATCAGAAATGCACTAACGATGGAATGTCTGAGAAATCTGGAAGCACCGATGATCCAGGTAGGGTGCGAAAAAGGCAGCATAAATTTTAAAGGTCTCGAATCTCGAGCATAGTTTTCGTTCATGAATCCTTTATAAGAGTTGTTGTGGGGAAGCTAGCCTAAGAGGAGATTTGCCAAAATAAGAGGATAAAGTCTGCCCTTTTATTGTCTTTTTGTTTGATCATATTAGTTTTAACTTGTTTCAGTCTCGTTGGTAATTTGGCTCATAATGCCACAAGACTTTCTCTGTCAAATGAACCTTTCTTGATAAATAAGATCATGTGTTTTCCTGTATTCATGATGCACCTTCATTTTTGTTGCCATTTCATGTAAATAACACACTAAGCTCAACTTTCACCCACAAAACCACTGGTGTGTTTTCCTTTTCTTCCAAAACTATGCATGATCGCGCATGTTCACAAGGATTTCAAAGTTGAGTACAAAAACAGAAATCATGTTGGCGTTTGTCCAAAACAAACGAGTTCTAAAAATTTAAGTGATTCTTTAGAAAGGTAACCATACACTTAGAAAACCTGCTGAAAAGAAAAAAAATAAAGAAAAAAAACAAAAACACTATAAAGTGACTCTAAAGCTGAGTTTTATTTGAAAGAATAATGAGAAATCACTTTGCATACTCGTATGAAAGTAAGGCTTACCAATCCTAAATGCATGAGTTTGGAATGAAGAAAAGCCATCTTTGATAATCTTTTCACAAGGCTAAAATATATCCTTTGCAATCCCCTTTTGAGCCTAGTAATTTTTTTTGGAAATAACCTTGGCTAGGATCACACCCCAAATTAGAGGCAAGTGCGAGAAACATAGAAAAAACCTCGATGATTGAAAATGCCCAAGCAACACTGAAGGGTAAAAAGAAAATTCTCAATCATCAAAGGTGCCAAAACAAAGCTTGGGGGCATGAAGAAAAATCCAAATAATCCAAAAATTTTGTGCAAAAAAAAAAAAACCCAATACAATGATGCTTAAAATCAAATGAAGAAAACAAAAACAAAGAAAAAGAGCCCAAGCCCAACACTGGGGGGCACGATAGATCATTTTGGAAAGATAATTCAAAAGACAAAAGGTCAGGAAACAAGCACAAGTGATCCTTAGTCTTGAAATACCTTAAACACCTTTTGAGCCTGTAAATATCCTTTTTCTTAATAAGCATTACCCAAGCCTACATTACGTGCCTAATCAAGCCCTTTTTGATCAAAGACAAGCAATCTGGATCAGTAAGCAGTGCTTTCTCATGTGAACCAAATCATTATTCATGCAAATAAAATGAATGCCTTGAATGTTGGTTCTTTGAAACTCTCAAATTAAATCTGAAACTTTTTTTTTGACCAACCAAGTGTCACTTCATATTTTTCACCAAAATCAAAACAAAAATTTTTCATCACTTCTGAAAACCTCTCCATAGGAATCACTTGAATTTCTTCAGAATGAGTTTGCTTTGAATCAATGTCAAAATGATTTTTATGTCTGGAATAGCTTTGAAATTCCAAAATTTCTACATGAAAACAACTCCTTGTCAAAAATCAAATCTTCCTTCATATAGCCTCATCCCCAAACCCGAATTAAATACTTGGGGCATGATCAAGCTAGGGGCAATAAAAAATGCATGGTAGGGTTGACTCCATGATTCCCTTCCTAAGGAAATTGTCAGGTAAAATTGGCAACCCTTGAGATAAAGGGGCGGAAGACAAAGAAGTATGATGATATCAAGTCCTTTCTAGAGGTCAAGGTCACAAGAGATGACTCGAGTAAGCAAGAGCGAAAAAGCCATCGAAGTCTATTGCCAACACTCCAACTTTTGAGAAAAGAAAGACATCATGAAGAAATGGGGACCTATATTTCTCAAGTAAGTAGACATGCATATTGATTATAATGCATTGCTTTCAACATTGTCATATTTGTGTTTCATCATCAACTTTTGGGTAGTGCGTTTTCTAACCCTACCTCCTTTTGAGTGCACCTTTGAGCCCTTACTTCTCAAGTAGTGCATTTTCTAACCCTACCTCCTTTCGAGTGCGCCTTTGAGTCCTCATCTCCTTCCGAGTGCGCCTTTGAGCCACCATTTCTTAGGTAGTGCGTTTTCTAACCCTACCTCCTTCTGAGTGCGCTTTTGAGACACCATCTCTTGGGTAGTGCATTTTCTAACCCTACCTCCTTTCTAGTGCGCCTTTGAGCCCTCACCAATATTTTTTTCTGGATAGGTCAACCATTATAACGCGATTAATTCTCTATGTTTTTTTTATCTGGGTAGGTCACCCATTGCAATGAGGCCAATCTTCCACCTGGGTAGGTCACCCATTACAATGAGACCAATATTTTTTTTGGGTAGGTCACCCATTACAACGCGACTAATTCTCCATGTTTTTTTTTATCTCGGTAGGTTACCCATTACAATGAGGCCATTCTTCCACCTGGGTAGGTCACCCATTACAACACGACCACTTTTCCTTTTTTCCATTTTTGGGTAGGTCACTCATTACAACTCGACCATTCTCCATGTTTTTTTTTATCTGGGTAGGTCACCCATTACAATGAAACCATTCCTCCACCTAGGTAGGTCACCCATTACAACATGACCACTCTTTCTTTTTTCTATTTTTAGGTAGGTCACTCATTACAACTCGACCATTCTCTATGCTTTTTATCTGGGTAGGTCACCCATTACAACTTGACCATTCCTCCACCTGGATAGGTCACCCATTACAACACGACCACTCTTCCTTTTTTCATTTTTTGGCAGGTCACCTATTACAACTCGACCATTCTCAATGTTTTTTTTTATCTGGGTAGGTCACTCATTACAATGAGACCATTCCTCCACTTGGGTAGGTCACCCATTACAACATGACTACTCCTCTCTTTTTTCATTTTTGGGTAGGTCACCCATTACAAAGAGACCTTTCCTCTACCTGGATAGGTCACCCATTACAAAACGACCACTCCTTTTTTTCCATTTTTTTGGGTAGGTCACCCATTACAACTCAACCATTCTCCATGTTTTTATCTAGGTAGGTCACCAATTACAATGAGGCCATTCCTCCACTTGGGTAGGTCACCCATTACAACGCGACCACTCTTTCTTTTTTTCCATTTTTGGGTAGGTCACCCATTACAACTCGACCATTCTCCATATTTTTTATTTGAGTAGGTCACCCATTACAATGAGACCACTTTTTCTTTTTCAACTTGGGTAGGTCGCCCATGAAAATAGACCAAGGTAAGCGTGAGTGTATGGGCTGGTCACCCCTAAAAATAGACCACTTTGAATATATGTGGGCAGGTCGCCTATGAAAATAGACCAGGGTAAGTGTAAGTGTATGGGCAGGTCGCCCGTGAAAACATACCAATTTTCTTCAAAAGGGGTAGGTTGCCCAAGATAATGTGATCATCTTTTTTTCTTTTTCTTTTTCTTTTCTTCTTTACAAAACTTACTATGCAAAATCTTTGCTCCATAAGCATTATAAAGAGGGGGTAACTGTCATAACCTATTTTTGGGTTGTTCCCCAATTCATGTTTTTTCCTCTCTCTTTAAAAAAAAAATAATAAATACGAAAAATCAAGAAATATAACAGTGAAAAGAGGATGCCAGAACACTCAAAAAATAGTCAAAATTTGGTTGAGGAGGTTTAAAAATACAAAAATTAAAATTTGTCAGTATTTTATTGACTGATGATAGCCTTGTTGACAAAGAAAATTCAATTTGAGGAAGAAAAGTCCAAAAATTAGATGTTGGTGGACTCAATTAAATTATATTTGAGGTTTAACTGAATTTATGAAGGGTTTGATTGTAAGAAAAATTGATTTTGGAGTTAGTTTGGGCTTTAATTGGAAGAAATTAAAGTTCTAGGGTCAAATTATAATTTTTGAAAGTTAATTTGGTCAAATCAGGGGCTTAATTGAACAAATTTTGAAGTTTGATGGCCAATTAGGAACTTAATTAAAGAAATTCGAGACCAAGGACCAAAATGCAAAACGTGCGCAAAAGGAAGGATTGACTTAAAATCTGGCACTTTGGCGCCAGTTTTTATTTAAATGAAATGGCGTATTTTGGGAAAAATGAGGTCATTTCATGCATTTTCAAAAAAAAAAGAGAGGAAAAATGAAACAGTGCTGCTTTAGACGACACTATTCCTCCTCCTCCTTCCTCTGGACATGCAATAAGTGAAGAGAAGTTTTTGTTCTTTTTCGTTTGTTTCTTCCTCTCTCCCCCTCCCACGTGCTCTATTAGAGCCAAAACTAGACGCCACCCGCCTTATGATGAGGTGCCAGAGAAGTCGTGCCCCGCAAGTGACGCCTCCATTGGCCACCTCTACCGGCGCTGTGGCAAAGCAAGAGACGTGCGCCCCATGCATGGATAACGATGGGACGAGGAAGGGTCGACCCCGCTCCCCCTGCCCCTATAAATAGCGACCTGAAAGGAAGAAAAGGAGGAGAAAAAAAACCACAGAAAACAGGAATGGAGACCGAGAAAGAGAGAGAGCCCGACATTGTTGAGAGAGAAGGGACCGAAACAGTATGGATATCGACAGGGAGACCGAGAGCAAAAGACGGGGAAAAGGAAGAAAAAGGGATAGACGGAGCAAACCGGCAGAGGGGAGAAGACACAGACTGGTGTCTCTACGCCGAGGAGAGGAAGCACCGCCGCTGTCATCGGGCTTCCCAGTCATCGCCACCACAGCGTCACCGAGAACAGTCACCAACATCACCGTCAACTCAACCATCCAAGATCATTGCCTCAGGTAATTCTTCTCCCCCTCGTAGTCATCAGTTGTTATTCATCTTCTTGGATGCAAAACGTGCACTATGCACGTTCTGCATGCAAGAAGAATAATGCGCACAGTAACCAATTATGGTTGTTGTGGGCTGGAACATTAGCCCAACCCATACGGATGGGCTGAGTCCAACCCTTTTTTGCTGTGGGCTGGAACATCAACCTAGCCCACGCGGCTGGGCTGAGTCCAGCCTTGTGGCTGGGCCTGTATTCATTTCATTTTTTCTTTTGTGTGTGTGTGTGTGTGTGTGTATTTGAAAATTGTGATTTTCCCACGCCATTTTGATTAATATCGGTCTGAATTTTTATATCGTAAAGATACAAATTCGATATTAAAATACCCGGTTTTCAAAAAAAATATTTTCATTTTCATGCATACGCCCAAGTCTCTCAAAACTAAAAATCATATTGTATTTTTTATACAACAAAAAAAACTAAAAAAAAATTTATTTTAGCATGCATTTTGGATTTAATAACCAGTTTATTAAAGTCATGAAAACTTGGCCAATATTTCAAAAAAATCAAAAAATATTTTGTTTTGTTTTAATGTTTGGGATCACGAATTTATATGTAAAACGTATTCACGATATTAAAAAGGTATTTTTTTTTTATAAACATTAGACCGGTTAGGTTTTACCCCATAAGATAAGAACCTCCTCACTGAGGAAGGCTTTTCTTGAACCATAGATAGACCAACATGATAAGACCATAGCTTTTTATCAGATTATCAAACAATGCAGCTTACCTTAGGTAGGGCGTATTTGGGGTGCTAATACCTTCCCTTTACGCAACCAGTCTCCGTACCCGATCTTTGAAATCAGTTAGGGTTCCTAATGACTAGTATACTAAGTGGCGACTCCCATTACATTTTTTCCACTGATAAAAGACAAGAATTCCTTGTCTTCCCATATTTTCCAAGATAGACACTCCACACCTAATGATGATGAGGGTGGTGGGCGATCGCCGCGATGCCGCACACGTGCGACAAAGAGGACCACCCAAGTCATCTGGATAAGGCTGCAATCTATTGACCAAAACTTTAGTAATTAGCTTATAAACAACATTACATTAGCTAATTGGGTGAAATGGCCTTAGATTCGTTGGACTCTCCTCCTTAGGAATGAGCACCAACAAGGTCTCTGCTAAAACCCTTTCAGTTTTTTTTTTAATTATTCTAGTTATTAAATTTCTTGTTACTTGATTGATATAATTTCTTTTTGATGATTAGGAAATATGAATTTTATTCACCTCTTTTTGAATTATTAGAGGTCGGCATATATTTTTAGTTTGCAATACTAACAAAATGAATATTAGCCCCTTTTCGGTTTGTCATTCCAATTCACTTTATCACAAGATCAAGAGTAAAACCTTGTTTAAACTACATGGATAAAATTGAGAATTTTTAAGCTATGAAGATGGGGTTAAACCGTAGCTACAAGACCTAACTTAGAGTTTGATATGCCAAATATCTAGATGAAATGTCAACTCAAGCTTTGAATTTTTTAAAACCCTTTAGACTATGTTGTTTTGATTAAAATAATAATAATAATAAGTAGGTGATATGATCAAATTATTGATGTTTTCTCCTTAATGCAAGACTGTCAGAGTAGTAAATAACTTCGTAAGATCAAGGTCGATCCATATAGAGGCTAATTATACAAAACCATAAATAATAAAAGAAATAGATTTGAAGAGAACTTTGAGATGTGATATTAATGTAAAGATTAAATAAAGATAAAACAATTATTAGGATTAGAAGATCCACTAATAGTATTTCAAACAAGTATAGTCCAAACTCTTTTTATTACTCAACTAGAAGAAAAAAAATTAAACAATTACCAAGGTTAGAGAATTCACTAATGATATTTTAAATAAATATAGTTCAAACTATTTTTATTACTCAACTGGAAAAAAAAATTAAACAAAGATAAAATAATTATCAAGGTTAGATGATTTACTAATGGTATTTTAAATAAGTATATTTCAAACTCTTTTTATTACTCAACTGAAAACCATGCACAAAGAAGGTTCCAACCGGATGATTTATCATTGATGACTCATTTTTAGTTATTAACATGATCATATTAATTATTTTATTTGATCAACGTCAATAATTGTAAATATTATCAAGTATTCATGGTACTAACTTATGACAATAACAAATCGAGATTATTTCATAGCTCCAGTGTCAGTTATCCATACAGTAGACTATAAAAAAATCAAGTATTTGTTGTGTTAGAGGTTATACACCACAAATCTAGACTCGCCACTAAACAAGCAAGGTTTTAAGATTGATTAAGATACAAATTATAATATATGTTAATAGCAAAACTTCTTGAATTTGAACATTAAAGTCCATGTTGAGTTTGTACTATACTTATGCTTATATCATTAGTATAACCTTTTCACCTTGAAAAAAAAAACTTAACACGATTAGAAGAAAAACATAAATAAACAAGATAAGAATATAGTAATGATATAAATCAATTAAGTATAATAAATGAAATAATAAGCATAAACAAGAGATTAATGAGAATATAACATAAAATAAAACTTTAACATTATAAAAATACAAAAAAAAAATCAAGAGCATGTTCTTGATCTGAAAACCGTGATGTATAAATATATGGTAAATGCCTTCTTTTATAGGCAAAAAATTAGAACTACTGATTTGGCAGTTAACTATTAATTTGGTGGTTTTACAAAACATCATTGATAACATTAAAATTTAAACAAATGATCTTCATAAAAGTTGTGGATATTTGTATCAGTTTTCCAAGAAAAAAAATAATTGGTTCATTTTGACTTCTAAAACTTGAAATATAGGTTGAACACCAACATCAAACAATGTCTGGGTTGTAGGACAAACTCAGACTTCTCTTTGGTTGCTAAGATTTGAACTTCAGAATGACAATATTGAATCCTGGACTCTGCATAAATGTTTTAGGTCTATGTTTTAACTTTACATAAAGATAAACCGCACCTAAATCCAAGGTCTACAACTCTATTTATGATCCAAAAACCAAATGGTGTTCCAGTTTGAATTGAACCAGCCCAACTAGAATTTCTTCTCAAAACTTAATCGTCTCTTTGTTTTCTCAATTTCAATAGTTAAACACATTGATAAATCTTTTAAATTGTGTGATATGTCTATTTTATAAACCTGCATTTAAAATGAATATTTATCATAAATTAAAGATATTTTATGTTATTAGACTTATTATTATAAAACATGCTTAAATTAGAAAATTTAATAACACTTCAAGTACAACATAAAAATATAAAATCTTAATAAAAATACGCTTTTGCTAAGTTTTCTTATTTCTAGAAAATGCAGTTCTAAAATCTTTGATGGCGTAGAGGTTTACCGAATGATCTTGGTAAACTAAATTGGATTAAAATAAAGAATCTTGGTGACATAACATTGTTTAGGGGCACTAATTGCAGCATGTCCGTATCGGCAAGCAAAATTGGATGCAGCACAGTTGATTTTCATTGGTGGATATATCATGTGGAACGACTAACGAGGTATAATTTGTCCTTCCCAATAATTTCAGGTATAGTTTTAAAACTCGGCTCGGTCCAGCTGATCAACCCAGCTAACCCGGCACTAGAACCAGGCCGGGTTAATGAATAAACCGGTTAGGAATTTGACCCAGCAAAACCCGGTCAACCCGGGACTCGATCAACCTAGATAAACAGGAATTTGACCCAGCAAAACCCGGTCAACCCAGGACTCGATCAACCTAGATAAACCCGGGTGTGACCCGGTTGTGTTTTCTTTTATATATATATATATATATATATATATATATATATATATATATATATAAAACGTCACCGTTACAAACCTTTTAAACTATGAAGAGTTGAAGACAAAAAACTAATCTCTTCAATCTTCAAACCTATATGATCCGTTGCAAAGAAGAGTAGAGGAATTTAAGTTCAAGGGAAGCTTGTTACTTGTTTGGCTCTTTTTAGTTCAGATGTATGAATCAAGGTAAGATTAAGTAGTTGTTATCTCTTTAATTTTTTGTTCTTCATCTGGGAAAGGTATTAGTAACTCCCTGGATTAGGGCAATGACTCTATCTCTCACCTTCTCTTCCGTTGCTATCAAATAGAAGATTAAAATTCTGGTTTGAGAATGAAAATGATATGGAATAAGAGAGGAAATTGTGCGGTTTTATTTACTATTGCAAAACCAAGAATTAAGGCCATGCAATTTTACTTTTTACAAGAAAAAAAAAAAAACCAAAGAGCAACAAATAACCAAGTTTGTTTGAGGGAGGGGTATGGGTTGTGTCTACAACTTGCATACCTTTATTGGTTTGTAGCAGCATCAAACACCAGCCTTCTAATTTTTCAGGTGCATCCAGCATTGGTTCCAAACAAAAAGGTGAGATGGAGCTTTTCCAATTGCAGTTTGAAGAATGTAGTTTTTCATGTGGAGCATGAGAAGCATTTGTGTTTATTTGTGTATGATTCTGAGTCCAGGTAGATGCAGAGCAACTGCTATCTTTCTTTGGCAGCCACAAGGAGGATTTTAATTTTTCTTCGCCACTGCAATCACAGATCTATGTATAGAATTACCTTTCAGTTGAAGAGGATCTGACAGAGTTTGCAGACTCATTACTTGTTAATCCAGACGAATATGGCACTGAAAATGTTACACTATATCTCCCAAATGACCATAGCTTACCAAGGTCATCAAGGAAAGCTTATGCCGAGGATAGCAATGACAAAACAACTTATTATGCCTATAGAGAGGTAATAAATAATCTCCAATGACCATTTGTAGCAATGCTTGATTCTCTTAATAATTATTTAAAAGAATGCTAATGGAAGCATTGGAGTAATATGCAACTTACTCATTATTTCAATGCCACTAAGGACATTCTTTTTAGAGTCGTGAAAGACCTTCAAGTGAAATGAAATTTTATGTTTTACTGAATTCATTCATAGGTCAACCATTCTAGATTTGCTGCATTTCTAGGCTAGGAATCATTTTGTATTTCATGTGTAATCTTTGAGGACACTTAAAAATTTAACTTGTCCGTTCATATCTTTATGACAATCTGCAAACTTGTATGGCCAACATTTTCAAGTCCTTAACTATGAAGAAATCAATAATTAAAAAGCCAACAAGATTGATCACTTCTTTTAGCAGTCTATCTTCAACATGTGTAAGTTGTGGGGTTTTGGGATTTATGCTTTTTGACTTTTCCAGCTGTTAGTTTTCTTATACTCATCCAGCTCTATCTCCCGTAAGTTTCATGCTTATTGTAAGCATGCAACTATTTGCTCCTAAACTAGTTAGGTGTTGCATTGTAAGATTTTATAAGTCTTGTAGTGGAATTCTTTTTTTTTTTTATTAACCCGGGTCAACCCATCTAACTCGTGACCTGATCATTATACCAAATTGATCACCGGGTCGAGTTTAAAAACTATGGTCTTAGGCCTGTGCTGATGTTTCTTTTATTATTATAATTAGTATTATTTATTTTATATATCGATACTGGCATGTTGTGCATGATTTTTCTTGTTTTTAATTTCTTTATAAGATCAAATTTATGAAACATCACCTTACAATTCGATATTTCAATTGCTGGTAATTGGATTTTTGAAATCTTCTTAAAATAATAGGGTTAAAACAAGTTACTCTCATGAAAATATTATATTATAATAGATTTGGATTATCGAGACAACTATATTAACCTAACAATTAACTAATAACTATGCTATTTAGAAATTTTCTCAATTACAATTTTTTCAACTAGATAGGTGTTATGTGTTATGTTGTAGGTTAATATATATAAGATGTTCAGGTGACACCTTTATTTTTAAAAAAGATATGAAAAAATTGAGACCTAAATAATTGACTTGATTGGATTCAATAAACTCAGTTGATTTAATAATATGATTAAAAAAAATATCGTCAATAAATAAAATAAACAAAAAACATTGATGATAATTAATTATGAAAATAAACTGTCAATATCAAATTCGAGAGGAGAAGAAAGAAAACCTTTGTTGAACAGTCATCATCACTCTGTCATGGACACCGCCACACCATCAAAAAGAGTTCATCGAGACAATTTTAACACTACTACAAAATGTTGCACGACAATGCCGAAAGAGGTCTCATATACCGTCAAAGAAAAGAACGTCTCGTGCTTATATTGAATCAATTAATTTAATTTAATTTAATTCAAAAACAACATTTTAAAAAAAGCTAAATTTAATATAATTTAACAAGATAACCCTGATCATTTTAAAAATCAGTGAAAAATCCTATAGAAAGCAAATAAAAAATAATAGAGGAGCCCAATCTCTAATTAAATAAATGTTAAAGGATGAAATTAAAAAAATACAAGTTTATAAAAAGAGGAAAAAAAAAACCAAGTAGACCTTATTGAATCTCCTAAACCTAGGTTAATCTCCAAACTAGAAACCCTAGACCGTCCTTAATCAAGAAGCTCAATTTTACACCAATTTAATATTGAAGGATGAAACCAAAAAACAAATAGCAACTTAAAAAATTTGACAAAGAAAAAAAATTGCAATAAAAAAATAAGGGTCAAAACCTGATAGGAAAAAACCCTGAAGGTAGATGAAATCATAAAAAAAAAAATTAATATTTTTCTCAAATAAAACAAATAATAATCAAACGAATAAAGATCAATTCTAACAGATAAAAAAATAAAGGATAAAATTAAAAAAATCTAATTTTATAAATTATTTCAAATAAAATAAATAGTAATCAAAAGAACAATGACCAAATGTGAAGAAAACAAATTGAATGGCTACTCCGAAAATTTGGAAGGTTAGGCATAAAATTGTGGAGGAGAGAGAAAATAAAAGAAAAAATAAAAGGTCGTTGACATCAAACCAGAGATTAGTAACTCACACGCATCATCTAGGGATGGAGGGGTCACTGAGATGATTGGACGTCATCATAGAAGCCATCATTTGGTCGTCGAACACCTCCTCACGCATCACTAGAATGACACAGCCACAACTTAAGTGTCCATGCATGCAATGCACGTGTCAGTCACTTTTTTAATATAATATTTAATTTTTTTTTAAATACCTAAGTGTCCATTAGTCTACTTGATTAGAACCAAAAAACCAAAATAAAAATACAATAAAGCCCTTGGATGTGAGTTAAAGAAATTTTATTTTTAAGAGTAATTTAGTCATTTAACTATATTTTAAAAAGTGAAAATACAAAAAGCTCCTGGATGGTAGTTTATTTTTATTTTTTATTTTTGCTTTTAAATGTACTTTAGTTATTTGACTATGCTTTAAAAATGTTAAAATGTTGATTTGTCTCCTATTTATATGATAATAACTAATGAAAATGATTGTATTATTTCCAATAGGTAGTTCATTGTTTTATTTAGAATAGAAAAATAATCATTATACTGCTTAAATCTAAGTAATGCATCTTGATCTAAAAGACTCAATCATGTTAGTTTTGTTTTTTTAATTACTAAAATGGTTGAAACAACCTTTTTTCTGGCACCACAAACCAACGTATGATAAAAAAAAGAAATTGAAAACTGTACAAAAAGAAAATAACCTCACAAGGAGTAAGAAAATCAGATAAATAGTAAAATAAAACTAAAACACATCAGATTTATAGTACTAGATCCAAAATAATTATATACAAAATATGATAAATAAAAAACAATGTTGTTGCCGTTAATAAATCATCTTTATGTGCTCATAAAAAGGATAGTGCTTCTAAGAGAAAGAAAGGGAGGAAAACAAAGATGATAAAAGGATAATCTTTAGAGAGAGAGAGAGTAGAAGAGGAAATTAAAAAAAATCTATAAATCTAAGTTAATAACGATATTTTAGTATTTAATTATTATTATTTAAGAAAATTCTAATGATACAAAAACAAGTATACATATGAAGGTATTAATTATCAAAGAATCATCTCAATCCAAAAATTTAAGCTATTAGGTGAGGTTCCAAAATATGATTTATATTATTCTCGAACACACCACTCAAGTAAAAGTCATTTGGGCTTAAAACTTGCACATACCCACATTACCTTTACTTGATTTTTTTTATCAAATATATAGGGATGGTGAGATTCGAACTCGTGACCATTTGGTCATTAAGGCTCTGATACCATGTCAAAGAAACATTTCACTCAATAACTTAAATTTTTATATGAGATCCCAAGATATCATTTATATTATTCTCTAACATTAATGAATAAAAAATAACTATCTAAGTAAAGTCATAAACTTTATAAAAAAAAATTATTCTATCAAAATGTTCTTTTTATCAAGTTTAATTTTATTAAGATTCTCGTCATTAATTCTAGAAAAGTCTGGATACCTTTAAATATTGTTTTTTTTTTATTTAAGCATAATAAAGAATAATGATATGTCATATTTTATCACTAGTGATTAATATTATAGATAGTTTGGCTAAGGAAACAATTAATTTTACAAAGAAATTATTGAGTAGAAAACTAATTGCATGAAATATGTGTATTTATTTCACAATATTTTCTTTTTCTAACTGTGTTGCACGTGATCTAAACAGTAACATATGTGTATATATTTCACAGCACTCCAAGGCTTGTTCTTTCTTCTTCTTTTTTTTTTTTTTTTTAATCACTTTACAACCATACTTTTTAAATATTACACTTTTCATCCTAGTCAAAGCTGATTTTTAAAATAAATGAATTGGCATTATTAATATTGCTCTCATATATATTAAAGCAATGTAATTAATCACGACCACACATCGCATTTTCTCTCCTCATCTTCAACTTCTCTCCTCTCCGTCTCCTAATCTATCTTTCAGACACAAAATTAAAAAGAAAAACCCTAAACACAAATCAATCTGTAAAGAAAAAGTCAAAGAAAGATTTACCTTAACATGTCACATTCTCTCATCTCCTTTCTCACACACTCTCTCTTGTTGTTGGCATTGATTTCTTCGAGGAACTTAACAATAAAAGGCAAGTTTGAATTGTTTTCATCAATAAACGAGATTTCAAAAATGTTAGTGCGTTAAATTATTAGAATATAGATTTTGTTTCCTCGTTTTTTAACAAAAACCTTAACATTATTAGTAGTTAAAAATTGAAAATGGGACCCTGAATCTGTAAGTTGTACTTAAATGGAAAAAAAAAACTCAAATTTAAAAATTAGAGTTATTAGTTTAAAAAACTCTAATTTTTATATTGTTATTCAATTTATATGTAATCATTAAGTAACTTATACAAACCATGCAAGAATCAAAATGCTAGATATATTTGCGCATCATGAGAGTTCATCATATGTCGACAAATATTGGGGCTTTGAATATGTCTTACATAAACATACTATTCATATACAAGCAAGTCTTTGATATGGACTTGTATGGCATTCACATCAAGGTTGATAGAGAAAACAAAATATATGATGATGTTTCGACCTTAACGGTATTAAGTATGCATGAAGGTAAAGTGAACATGCATTTATATATTGATGTTGATCCAATTATTGATCCTGTACAATGCCTTATTCAAGTAATTTTGAAGATGACAAGCAATCAGGAACCAAATATTTTGTTGCTCATGATCTTGAAGTTGAAAAGGTGATATTATATTTTGATGATATTAGTCCTGATAATGATGAAATGGGTTCTGAAATATGTGTTGATATTGATGTTGATAGTGATGATAATGGTTATGATAATGGTAATGTTAAATATTCTAGTAGTGATCCTAATGTTGGTTATAAAATGGGGTCTCAAATAGGTGTTGATAATGATATTTATGGTGATGCTAGAGTTAAGATGGATTATGATGATGAACCAGATGATTATTATATCTTTTCTAATGAAGATGTTTGGTTAAAGATGAGTGGATTGATAGTTTACAAGTTGATTTTTCTACTAGTTAGACATTGAATGATGCTTCTAGTTCTAATAATAACTAGAAGATATGTAGTGACGAAGATGATGTCGATTTAGAAGTTAAAGAACAATCTAGTGATGAGGATAATGAGGATGAAAATGGTAATGAAAGGAAAATGAAAAAGAAGAAGACGAATGTTGATCCAATTGTTGATTTTAGATATAAGAGGTTTAAATTTGAAGTTGATGTATCAATAAAGTTTAAAGAATGTTAAATTTTTTTAGAGATGTATTGTGAGAGTATGAGGTTAAATATGGATATCATGTTAAAAGACATATTAATCAAAAACTTATGGTTGGTGACATATGTATGGGTGATGGTTATGATTAACGTACATATGGTTCTATTGTTCTTGGTAGTCAAATATTCATGATAAAGTCATCGAGGGACAAACACACTTGCATTTGACCTACAACTATAAAAGTTGTAATTTCAACATAGATAACAAAGACATTGCTACCAATAATTAGTGTTGACCCATCTATCTCCAATGAATCACTTTCGATGATTTTGGATGATAAATTTGGTCTTAAGTCATACCATATCCAATTATAGAAAGCTAGGACAAAGGTTAAATAATATGAGAAAGGAACTCATAATGAGTCTTTTAAAAGACTCCACAAATATATCCAGTTATTGAAGCAAAGATCTTATGTATATTTATGGTTTGACCATAATTATAATTCAAATGTGCATTCACTGTTATCAGATCTAAAATTGAGCACATAATCGGCATGTAGGTCAAGGCACTCCTAGGACTGCCTTGCTTATAGCAAGCCTCAGACCTGAACATAATTCTATCCAAAACTATAATAGACACTGATATAATAATCAATCATCCTTATGAAATACTAGATCATAAACACATATATATGTCATCCCAAAAGAATAACCCGAAAACTATTATAATTGTGGAGCTCAAGCTAAGCACAATATAACAATTCATATATATACAATATGGGTAGCAAAATGAGAAAGAAGTGTTAGGCATACCAACTTAAAGTATAAACAAGAACTCCTTCTTAATAAGTAGTATTGGATCAACTAATATACATTATAGATCTGAAAAGATTAAAATGATAAATAAAAAAAAGATAAGTTTCCCACAACTTAGTGAATAAATGATACCAAACATACAAATAAGAGACCGAGTTATAACAAGATTAATTCATTAAGTTCATACATGAAAAAAATATAACTAATAAAACCACTCACACGTAAACATAATTCAAGTTACGTCACTCTTTAAAAGTACTATAAGTAAAATTAGATATAAATATAAGAGTACTACAAGTCAGAAAATCAGATATAAGAATGGTAGAGCATCATAATATATATGTGCAATGGTCTTTTACACAGGCCAGTGTCACCCCCGACTAACTATGGTAATCAAATTTTATTATATGGACATGGGTAACATTGTCTTGTTTGTTAGTGTAGGTATTCTAACTTGTATAACTCTACAATCCATATCAATTTAATATTCTAAAATCACACAATAACAAAAGGTAGATAGTCAACTAACCATATTCATATATAATATTATTCATATTCTTGATTATAGTTATTAATGTTATTTCTATAGTTATATTTGATATTATTTATTTACAATATATAACAACAATCAAATCAAGACAAACATCAACATTCATCAATCGCATAAGAGTAGTATGTGGGGCTTTTAAAGTACCTAAACACGTTTTATCGTAAAATATAATCAATTCTCAATTCAAAATGAAACCATAAAAACATGATAATACACCACAAATAAAGCTTGATTATCTATCAAAATCTATCTTAAAAACTATTATTTATGACCATGGACTAAACTGATTGTTTTTGGAATTTAGTGGTAAAATCCTAATTTTTCAAAATTCAAGTACCAAAACGAAATTACATCATCTTTGACCTATAAACATATTTTCCAAGATTTTAACATGATTTTTTCTATATAATTCTGCAATAATCCCATATATTTTTTCTAATATCCAAATTCCTTAAGTTTTGCTCCAATCATACCAATATTTATCAAATATCAAAATCACATACTAATTATTCATAATCTACCTCAATCCATGTTTATATGCATATATTACAAATTAATTCAATAATCCCTTACTTATCAACTAATCTCATATAAACCCTAATATTTTCAATAACTATATGTTAAGAAAAGAAACTCATAACTATGTTATAAAACACTTACGAAAGAAATAAAGAAAACTTACTCAGAAGATATATATTTTATGGCTGATAGCTAGTATGGGTTATAAGAGAAAGTTGCAAAAATAAAAATGAAGAAAAAGAAGCTCCCGGTCAAATAAGAAGAAAATAAAACAATGAAAAGGTAGGAGAGGTAGCTAAATACACATATGTATATCAAGACTTAGGCATAACTTATGGGTTATAAAAAACATGAACCAAACATAGAAAAAAATAAATTACATGAGATAAGACTTTAAAAAGTTTGAGTCTCACACCCTTTAAAATTTCAACACGTGTATATTTGTTTGAAAATGATGAAGGAAGGCTTTGTTTCTGAATGTAGGTTATTCATTGAAATTGATGGGTGTCATCTCAAAGGTTCATATAGAGGTGTATTGTTGGGTGCAGTTGGTTTGGATGAAAATAATGGGCTATCATGTTACATATTGTGATTCTTAATCCAAACTCTATGTAAATCATCTTTCAATTTCCTCACTTCATCTACTATTCGGCGAACATCATTAACATCATTAACACCTTTTTCCCCTCCTGTAGTTAATTTAATTGCATTCATAAGGTTGCACTAGTCAATGAAGGTACTTTTACATTATTTATCATTGCATCTATAAAATAGCCTTTTTTACTAGCTTTTATTTTTTATATTTTGATTGCAACTCTCTTTCCATATTTCATGCAATTTCTATTCTTGAATTTTAGTTCATCCAAGTTGTACCAACTTTGTATGCTATTAGCACTTGATGGAGATGATGTGATGTTCATAATAATTTTGTATTGTGGTTGTGTTGATTGTGGAATTATGGTGAAAATAAAAAAGGAATTGTTAAGATGTTATTTATAAGTTATGATGAAACTTGGCTGGGTTGCTTTGATGGAAAAGGAAAAATAAAATTTTTTCAGGTTTGATAGGTTTATTTGATGGAATTATGGTGAAAACAATGGAGGATATTTTGGGGAAGATGGTGGCGAGGATGTTAGAATTATTGTTTGCTATTGCATGCTTGAATGTGGCTGAAAACTGTTGCTAAACACTGTAATTTATAGCATTTTTGTAATTGTTGAGATGTTATTTATGATTTATGGTGAAAATTGATTGGGTTGTTTTGATGGAAAAGAAAATGTTAAATTTTTCCAGGTTTGACAGGTTTATTATATATAATTATGATGAAAATGAGGAAGGATATGTTGGGGAAAATGCTGGATTTTTTGCTTAGTAATCCATGCTTGAATGTAGCTAGAAATTGTTACTAAATACTGTAATTTATGGTATTTTTGTAACTAAATGAAAACTACCAATGACTCTTTTCAAAAAAAAAAAAAACTGTTCTAGTTGTATTTTAGTTATTTTTAACCTTTAGGGGTTTTCTAGTCTTTACCCCAAATATAATGGTACTCTTGTAAATAAATATATATTTTTTATTGATTTGTTTTTTGTGCCAACTTCTAAGGATGTAAAATTTTACCAGCCATCAAAATACATGATGGAAAATATAATATTTAAAAGTATGATTGCAAAGTGAAAAAATAAAAATCAAACCTTGGGATGCTAAACGTAATTTTTCCTGTACTCATTTACCTTTTTACTAGAAGCATGTAGGCGTTCTGGCCCATTGAACATGCATGCAACACCATTTTTCTTACATCTCATGTTGAAATAAAAAAATGCCACATTCATCATCATCATCATCATCATCATCATCATCATCATCATATATATATATATATATAATGACACTCTATTTTGTTTTTTTTTTCATTTTTCGCTAGCATATTTTCTAGTACAAAAAAAATCAAATCGTGTAAAGATTGACTCGATGTGACTCAGTCAACTTGACGGATCCAAAAACAACCCAGATGACCATTAAAAACATTGTTTTTAAAAAAATTCAAGACATCTTTTTTTATATGAAAAAAATTAGACAAAAATATAGTAGATCAATTTAGGTCAACATATAATAACCTGCTAAATTCACGACTCGAGTAAAAAGACTAAGACAACCCCATAGCAAGTAAATAAAAACAAATTATAAAACCTAATTCTCAATCACACCAATGTTGAATGGTGAAATTGAAAAAAAAATTAATTAAAAAAAGACACAAGTCAACCTGAGTTAAACAGTCAAACCCGTAACTCGGGTAATGAAATCAAGATAACCTCATAGAAAGCAAACAAAAAAAATTATAAAATCTAATTCTAAATCAACAAAATGTTGAAAGATGAAATTGAAAAAAAAATCAATAAAAAACATGATAAAAAACTAAGTTAACCCATTAAATACGCGATCCAAATCATGAGATCAGGATAAAAAAAAATTCAATATTAAATGATATAATAAAAAAAACTAAACCTTAAAAAATCCTAAACATTGAAAAAAAAATAGTGTTCAAGTTAGCAGTGCTTTGCGATGAGAATAGCACTAAATACCCCTTCTTAAAAAATAGCAAAACAAATAACAAAGCAATTTAAATTAACAATGTACTAGGAGGAGGGGACAACGAATTTCTCTCCTCATTTAATTTTTATTAAATAATTATTTATTTAATCAATTTTATTTTTATATTTTTTTAAATAAAACACTTAAGTAGAAATAATTAGTAACTAAATACAGTTATCTCTAAAACCATCAAATGTAAGGATAATTACTATTTTGTTTACTTGTTAACAAATTTAATATTTTCTATTCAAATAACAACATTTTCAACTCAAGTAATTATCTGATAAATTAAAAAACTCAGTGTTTTACTGTGCAAGTACACAGTAAAACACTAAGTTGTCTCTTTTTTTTTTCCTTTTAAACTAAGCTGTCTTTTTATTTTTTATTTTTTTTGTTTTTTAAGCTGTCTTTTATTTTTTTGTTTTTTTCTTTTTTATGCCTTTCAGGTTTTTTTTAACATCTTTCTTTGATTTTTTATTTTAATAAATTCTTTTTATTTAATTTAGTTTGTTAATATTAAATTATTTTTATTTAGTTATTAGACTTTCATGACACGGATCTCGAGTTTAACAAGTTAACTTGGTTTGACAAGTTAACCATTATTTTTTTGTTTTTTTCCTTTTTAATTAATTTTTTTGTTTACTTTAGTTTGTTAATGTTAAATTTCTTTCTATTTAATTATCAGACTTTCATGACGCATATCCCAGGTTTGACGAGTTAACCTAGTTTTGTTAATGTTATTTAATTTAGTTTGTTAATGTTATTTTTTTTATTTAGTTATAAGACTTTCATGACACAGATCTCGGGTTTAACTGGTTAACCTAGTTGACGAGTTAACCCAGAGTTTTTTTTTGCTTTTTTTCTTTTTAATTAAATTTTTTCATTTACTTTAGTTTGTTAATGTCAAATTTCTTTCTATTTCATTATCAGACTTTCATGACATATATCTCAAGTTTCACGGGTTAACCCATCCATTTTTTTTAGTTTTTTTTCTTTTAATAATTTTTTTATTTAATTTAGTTTGTTAATGTTATTTTTTTTTATTTAGTTATTAGAATTTCATAACACGGATCTCAGGTTTACCGAATTAATCCGAGGTTTTTTTTTTGTTTTTTTTCTTTTTAATTAATTTTTTTTGTTTAGTTTAGTTTGTTAATGTTAAATTTCTTTCTATTTCGTTATCAGACTTTCATGATACATATCCCGGGATTCACAGGTTAACCTGATTTCACGAATTAACCCAGTTAATTTTGAGTTAACCCGTCAATTTTTTTATATTTAGTTATCACACTTTCATGACGCGAATCCCAGGTTTGATGGGTTAACATGGTTTGAAGGGTTAACCCAGTTAATTCAGGTTTTTTTTATTTTTCTTCATTAGTTTATTTCTTCATGTTGGTTTTTATTCATTAGTTTTTCTCTTTTTAATTAATATATTTAATTATCATACTTTTATGACACGACCTTACAGTTAGACCCACATCCAAGGCTCTTGGGTCTAGTGTTGCAGCCAGACTCACTTAAACTTGAGTCATGTAAGTTTAATATTATTATAAATATTACTCTTGGATCAAGCATTGCAGCTAGACCCAAGACTTTTGGGTATCTCTTTGAAGAAAGACCTAACACTCTTAGATCTTAGCTTTTTTATAATTTTTATGCAAGAAAAAAAAACTCGTGGTGTATGCCTTTGTTGTTTTTCGTTTTCTTTTTCTTTTTAAACCTTTTACAGTGGACTGTACAGTGCAGCCAACAATGAAAAAGTTGATGCCTTTAGTTAATTTTTTTAATTTACTTTCTTAATATTAAATTTTTTCTATTTAATTATTAGACTTTTATGACACGAATCCCAGATTTGATAGGTTAACCCAGTTGATTCAGATTTTATTAGTTTTTTTCTTCCTGTGGATTTTTTTTCTCTTTGCTTTTTCCTTTTTAATTAATCTTTTTTGTAATTTAGTTTATTAATATTAAATCTTTTTTCTATTTAGTTATCATACTTTCATGACACGAATCTCATGTTTAACGGATTAACCTGATTTGGTGGGTTAACCCAGTTGATTCAGATTTTTTTTCTTTATTAGTTTTTTTCTTTCAATTTTTTCTTTTAATATTGTATGCAGTTCACAGTGAAAAGGCTGATGCCTTTAGCTTTTTTTTATGCCTTTCACTGTGGACTACACGAAACCTTCTTCTTCTTTTTTTAATTTAGTTTGTTGATATTAATTTTTTTCTATTTAATTATCAGAATTTTATGACATGAATCTCAGATTTGACAACCTAGTTAATATAGATTTTTTTTCTTCTTATAGGTTTTTTTCTTTTTAATTAATATTTTTTTGTTTAATTTAGTTCATTAATATTAAATTTTTTTATATTTAGTTATCGACTGATGCCTTTATTTTTTCTTTATTTTTTTTTTTGTCATTTTTATGCTTTTTCACTGTGGACTGCACCTTTGATCATGGACTGCACAGTGCAGTCCATAGTGAAAAGGCTGATGCCTTTTGTTTGTTTTTTTTCTGTTTTAATTTTTTTTCTTTTAATTTGGTTTGTTTATGTTGATGTTTTTTTATTTAGTTATAAGACTTTTATGACACAGATCTCGGGTTTAACAGGTTAGTCCAGTTAATTCAATTTTTTTTTCTTTTTTGTCATTAGTTTTTTTCTTCATATAGGTTTTTTCTTCTTTGTTTTTCTCTTTTTAATTAATTTTTTTAATTTAGTTTGTTGATATTAATTTTTTTTTATTTAATTATCAGACTTTTATGACACGGATCTCAGGTTTGACGGGTTAACCCAATTAATTTAGATTTCTTTTTCTTTTTCTTCATTAGTTTTTTTCTTCCTATAGGTTTTTTTTCTTTTAACCTAGTTAGTTTTTTTTTCTTTTTACGTTTTTGCCGTTTTTATGCCTTTGACTGTGGACTGCACAATGCATTCCACAGTGAAAAAGCTTATGCCTTTTGTTTTTTTTTCTTTTTAATTAATTTTTTTCATTTAATTTAGTTTGTTAATGTTAAATTTTTTTCTATTTAGTTATCAAACTTTCATGATACGGATTCCAGATTTGACGGGTTAGCCCAGTTAATTCGTAACCCGTCAATTTTTGTTTTTTCCATTTAGTTATCAAACTTTCACGACATGAATCCAAGGTTTGACGAGTTAACCTGATTTGAAAGGTTAACTCAGTTAACTCAGATTTTTTTTCTTCATTAGTTTTTTTTCTTCATGTTGGTTTTTTTTCTATGTTTTTTTAATTAATCTATTTAATTATCACACTTTTATGATACGACCTTGCAGCCAGACCCATATCCAAGGCTATTGGGTCTGGTATTGCAGTCAGACCCACTTAAACTTGGATCATTCAAGTTTAATGTTATAATTAATATTATAAATATTACTCTTGGGTCAGGCGTTGCAGCCAAATCCAAGACTCTTGTGTATAACTTTACAGAAAGACCTAAAATTTTTAGATTTTAGCTTTTTTTGATATTTTTTATGTAAAAAAATAGACCCGCAACATCACGCAAGTCATGTAACTAATATATATCTATTTTTAAACTAGCTCAATAAATTCAATTTAGATATTCTTTAAAATAATAAGTTATTTTTCAACAACTTCGACAATGCATGCGACAAAAAAATATTGATTTTGTAGCAAGTGGCTCCCACACATGTGAATTGGATGGAGATAGCATATTATCAAAGCACACAAATAGGCTTTGCCGCCCTGGCATTTGGCGTGCAAGACTGG
>Ga0325414_1000880_pt1 | contig 27112 bp, 16 predicted proteins | sample PopdelMetagenome_8_FD_206183 | JGI IMG/M metagenome (GOLD analysis project Ga0325414, IMG submission 206183) | Populus deltoides microbial communities from Bellville, Georgia, United States - Leaf-PdKOR-R3 | ecosystem: Host-associated > Plants > Phyllosphere > Phylloplane/Leaf | place: USA... | reverse complement strand
ATGGCCCCAGGGATTCTTGATGGATTCCTATTTGTGGTATGTGCAACTGCTTTCTGCTTTCCTTGGATGTTTGGTTTGCATAATGGTTTGGGAAAACCTAGATGATTCTTTACGATCGAAATCTTCACTCTAGCCCTTTTTATTTTTTTGGATTGATAGCTTGTAAAATTTGGGATTCATTGTTCATGTCATGGCTGCTTGGGACAGGATTGGATGTTGGGGGGTTATCCTGTTGGAATGAAAGACTCTGAAAGGCTTATCAAATGAATTGCTCGTATAAAGCATAGTTATGCTTAGATTGTGTGCTTGCTGGGTCAACTCGTGGATTGATAGGTCAACCTGAGTCTATCTCAAAACAACATTTTAATTTTAAAAAATTGAAACAATGTTGTTTAGGAAAAAAAAACTTGGATTTGACATAGACGAATCTCATATAGGTTTGACTAGGACAACTAGGTTGCGAGGTAATTAGTAAAGTCACTTAGTTTTGATTAAGTTAATTTTCAAAATGGTTTGAAAGGAAATTAGATCCAGCCCAGGTTTCAATTGGAGATCACTAGATGTACTGGATTAAATAACTTAACTTTGAGTATGATACAAATAAGTAATAAAAAAGTTAGTGTAGATTTAGTTCCCACTAGATTATTGACAGCTTGTTATATTGTGGATTGGGTTAAATTTTTTTTAATCATGAAAAATATTCAAATATTGCTAAAGGGTTAATTTGGTGTAACCTAGTTGACTTTGTGAGTTCAAAAACAATTCATACAACCTGTAAAAATATATTTTGTTCGAATGAAAGACTCTGAAAGGCTTATCAAATGAATTGCTCATGCAAGAGTTTGCTGAGTCAACTTGTGAATTGGTAGGTTAACTCAAGTCTATCACAAAATGATATTATTTTAATTAAAAAAAATTAAAATGATGTTGTATAGGAAAAAAAAACTTGGATTTGACATGGGTGAATCTCATATGGGTTTGATTAGGTTAACTAGGTTGTGGGGTAATTAGTCGAGTCACTTAGATTTAATTGAGTTAGCTTTCAAAATTGTTTGAAAGAAAACTAGGCCCCACCCAGGTTTAACCTTCTGAATTTGCAACTTTGATCATTAGACTGAGACCCATAAAAACTAAATCAAAATTAATTGTGAAACTCAATTTTTAATAGCCTCTATCGAACCAAATGTTGAACGATGAATCATGGGACCGAGATAACCTAATAAAAAAACAAATCTTAAAGCCTAATTTCTAATAAAATACAATATTAGATAATGGATTTGGGAAAAAAATCAATTAATAAAAAAAAAAAAAAAACTAAGTCAATTGGGTTAACCTGTCAAATCTTTAATCGAGTCATGAGATAGGAACAACCCAATAAAAACAAATTCATTGTTGAAGGAATAATGATCTAGGTCATGAGATCGAAATAACATTTTAGAAAGAAAATAAAAAAAATGACTCGATTTAACCAAAGTTAAAATGTTAAAACTCGCAACCATGATCGTGAGACCAAGACATCCCTATAAAAAACAAATCAAAACAAATTATGAAGTTCAATTCCCAACCGACCCACTGTTGAATGATAAAATTAAAAAAAAATTCAATTTAAAAAAGACACAAAAAACAACTCGAGTCAACTAAAGTTAACGCATTAAACACTATTCCTGGGTCATGAAGCTGAAATAACATAATAGAAAATGAACAAAACAAATCATGAAGTCTAATTCCCAATAAACTCAATATTAAAGAATAAAATTGATAAAAAAGTTAATTAAGAAAAAAAACTTTAGTCAATCGAGTTAACTCGCTAACCCTGTAGTCCATGTAATAAGCGTGTGATGACTCAATAAAAAAATATAATATTAAATGATAAAATTAAAAAAAAATTGATTAAAAAAATCAAAAAAAAGAAAAAAAAGAAAGCAAAGCACTATTGAATAATGCTTTGTGAGGATGGGTACAGTAAAAACCCTTCATATTTTAGTTTATAATTAAAATTAATGAACTTAGCATAACTCTATTAGGAGTAACCGTGCATATTAAGAGTGTTTTGAGAACTTAACACAGTTAAAAAAAAAAAAGATTTTAGTAAAATAACACAAGCGAGAAAATACTTGGGGATTTAGTAAACTTGATTGAGTCGCAATTGACATCTACAAAACTTGAGTTGCAAATACGTTCTGCAACTCGATTATCGCAAATCTTATATGCAACTGGAGTATTGCATATGTCAATTAGGACACTCGAGTCGTAGATATGATCTGCGACTCCTCTAATAGACTCACCCTAAGACAATATCTTCTGTCATTAACTCCATACTCAAAAAATAGCAATTCACACAATTCAAATAACTAGTTTTCTAACCTGAAAACACAATTCACAAATGCAACACATACCATCTTCAATCATAAATAACATAATTAGACCGACAATTAACATAACATTTTATTAAAATTAAACTAACTATACATCTACTCATAATTCTCATAACATATAATAACATGTAACTGTATCTAATAATCATCATAACTCGTAGAAAGGTCTAGAGCACTTGTGGACGGTTCTAGAGCATCACTCAACTCGTCCAACTCGAGGACTTGTTTGTAATATCCATGTAGGTGTGAGGATGACTAATATCATCCTAGCTCGTTGATGGATCTGGGATGCTTTTAGAGGGACTAACATCCCTAACACTCTCACGTTAAGCAATCTCGCTTCCGTTAATGCCACTTCAAAATGCTCGGCCTCCCTAACCTTTTGAAGTCCACCATGACATAAATTGAACGTAATGTTGGCCATAATACGTCTCATCTCATCGACACATTCTTGGATAGCCGTTGTTGCTTTCCAAGCCTCACGTGCCAAGTAATTAATCTATATACATATATTAAAAACCAATTAGCAGTGATGCGAACATCGTGATCACGTGGTCACGCAACCCATACGCAAAGACACCAATTCCCGAAAAGCCAAGTAAATCAGATTTGATAGGAGTGTGACATAAAGATAACTTGTATCTAGGCACCAGCACTATTGAAAATGAAAAACCCCTACCCAACGAATATTGATTCATGGACGAGAAGTATAAGGATGATGCCATGAAACCAGTTGTTCTTCGATAAGTCGTTTTCAGTTCTTTAGAGAACCAAGGGAAATTATCCCACCAACACACAACAAGTGCGACAAAAAGAAGTTTATTGATATGAAAATTGTGTAACCTTACATGTCTGGTTATGCTCTTATTTATACTGACTCCAAACTAAAATAAACCCTAATGGACCTCTCTTAGGTGAACTTATACGAGGTCCACTTACAATTGACCCAAATAAGTAATATCAACCCAAAGACTAAGATGAAAATATTAAAAATAATAAAAATCCAAAAATTATTATCCTAAATATGCTAGAATCGGATTTGTCACCCTTAAAAAGTTCCAAATAAACTAGGAGAAATCTGATTTGGAAAATTTATGCTGCCACCCCCTTTTAGGTCCTTAATTTTCCTTGTTTAACTTGGACAAATAAGAAAACAAATTTTCTCATTTGTTGTTGATTTAATGACTTTCTTTCCTAGGTTAGAAAAAGCATTAAATAATCATCCCTTCTTTAGGAACAAGAAAATAAATTTCCTCATTTGTTGCTGATTTAATGACTTTCCTTCCTAGGTTAGGAAAAATATTAAATAATCCTCCCCTCTTTAGGAACAATATCTGGTCAACTTCCTTATTTAATTAAGAGAATAAATTGCTGACTTTCTACCCTTGTAGCATTAGAAAAAAAAAACAAGCCTAACAAGGTTGATATGGGGCTGGACACATCAGCCCTTTGTTCCATGCAAAATAGGCTCTTCTTGGACCTGAATGAACAAGATTTGGCCAACTTCCTTACTTAATTAGAAGAATAAATTGCTGACTTTCTATCCTTGTAGCATTAGAAAAAAAAAAGCCTCACAAGGCTGGTATGGGGTCGGACACATCAGCCCTTTGTTCCACACGAATTGGGCTATTTTTGGACCTAAATTACATGAATTAGAGGTTGTCCTACATGCTCCTTAGATGTTCCAAGCTTCTCTAGGTCTATCTTGCTCCATATGTTCTGAACAAATCCATTCAATGCTTCTTTAACCTTCTTTGCCAGAGCTCTTGTAATTGGCCTAATTAGCATCTCCAATGGATCATTGGCAAGATTACGCTTGGTATTGGGTTGATCCTCATCAAGTAGTCATCATCCATAGCAAAATTAATCTGGTATTTGATAAATGTTGTATGTTATTGTTATATACCATTCGATTTTATCCTAGATATCGGGGCACATAATACATCAGATTATATGGACGCCTTAGGAAACGTGATTAGGTAGGTGTGATGAAACAACATGTAATGAATAAATACCATCTCATGTGGGTATATGCATCAATCGTTAGATGCCACTCCTCAAAAACACAATCTCTCCTAGCATCCTAGAGATTTAGATAAGATGTATGAATCACCAACCACTTCTTTTTGCGTTTACCCTAATGACTAATAATGTGCAGCTTATCACTGGTATCAACATAATATGATATATGCTAAGATAGTCCAAACTTTCACATTACTCAATCTGGATAATGCATCTCAACAATATCGAAGCGGTGCAACTGGACCTATGCTAACCAAATATCAGATCCATCATGACATATAAACGAAGATGAAATTATCAAGTCCTTTGTATATGGAATCCATATAACCTATTAGAACATATGAAAGACTTATATTAGAAAAATCAAAATAAATAATTTACGTTCAATAACAAAAAATTCAATACATTTATAACACATACATGATGTGATAGTTGTGCGTCCAACTCATCTCGATAAAACTCGGAGACATGAGTGAGATTTATCGTGAAATATCTAACCCCACACCATCTAACATGACACGCCACAAAGTTAGTATATTTTTTACATTCAATTTATATAAATAACATGTTGACTATAATCAATTTTATTTTATTATTACATAGAACCAATGGATAATGGCCTCTAAGTGATAATGTCAAACATATTATCACCTCAACTTTTTTGACGTCCAATATGAATGTGCTCTCATGACCATAGCTATTTAATCAACATTGACAACTAAAGTTAGTATTTAAAATGTCATTAATTCTAATAATCAAGCAATTTGAACTACATATACCTGAAGATATAGTAGATACCCGACAATTTATCTTATATTTTTTAGATAAGCTTTACATAGTTGTTGGTATAGATATGCAAGCATGCCCCCTAGTTGTAATTAAGAATGGCCCAAAAATCCTCAAACAGTGTCAGAAAAAACAACGATATTGCATTGCTAGCAGTACTCGTGAAAATAAGATCTCTAAACATATGTAATATATATGTCTGATCATACATAATCAACCGGTCCATTATCATATATGCTAAGGGGTTTTAAAATTAATGTCCAACCATATCAATTTGATCCAGTCACCCCTATAAGCACTGACTGAAGGCACCCATCCTAATATACGATCATATAAAATATCTTTGTCAATCGACCCTCCACAGCCTATCATGGGGGTTCTATCTATCGGAAGACCGGTCAATATGGTGACATCCTAGAGTGTGGGTGTCCTCTCACTAACATGTAAATGAAAGATGTATCTCACGCCTTCATCGCTCAACCAATGTTGCATTCAATGCATGTTCAAAATGTATGTCATACATCTGACTGATCTTATAAAAACCAGTATCGATAACAAATGGGTGGAAACGCTCATGTAACTCCATCAAAGTATGTTGTTATGGTGTTACAGGATCACCACCCTGAAAATCAAGCAATTTAGTTATTTAAACAATTAAAATTGTTAAAATTTTAATAATTTATAATGCTTACTTAAAACATTTATTTGACCTCTTCGCTCCAAATATCATCAGAACAATGTTGATCCTGTATATACAAAACCAACATATCATTAGGACCTGCCTTAACAACAAGGTGATCTTGCATGTCAGCTCTCCTAAAAGTAGTTGAACCTCATAGTCCGAACTATATTTCCCTCGAGGTCTTGTATAAAAACTTATTAGCCTTTACAATACAATTGAACATCTATATAGTTAAATTAAAATAATAATTAAAGTTTACATAGTTTTTAAAAAATAAAATACGTTGTGTAGTTTTATAAGTTTTTTCTATTATGACCCCTTTGACCACCGCATATATCACATCTATTTAGTGAGTATCCCTCTCTAGCATCCTTCTCATTATATAGACGAGTGAATTTTCTTTGTCCCTTATCTATTCGCTATCCAGTTGGACATCCATATATATATATATGGACCAATAATACAGGCTGTTATAACCTAATTTTAGCCCATTTGCTTTTAATTTAATTTTACAGGGATTAAAATTTAAAATTAAAAGATCAGGAATTTATTTTAATGAAAAATGTGATTTGTCAACTTATGGAAAAACTAGGGACTACAATGTGTTTTTGTCATTCTCTCCTTATCATCAAGATAATGATAGTTATCCTTTTTTCAAATTTGATTTTTAATCAAATTTAAATTTTAAAAAGAGAATGAGTTTGTTTCGAACTTTGTTTTCCATGTGATATAGGAGTCTTGTATTATAAATACAGATCTTAGTGCATAAAAAAAAGAGGCATTAGAAACAAAACTGGGAGGAGACATTACCAGAAAATCTAGGAGAAGCCATCAGAAGAAAACCTAGCTAGTGACCAGGCCAGGTCACTGGGTACCTATTCCCTGCCATCTTCTTCCCCAAAGTCCCGAAAGGAAATAATAACCCAAACGAAAAAAATAACTTCCTAAAATAGCTAATGTGAGGGAATGCCCTCCGTCCTTGCTTCTGCCTTATGTTAGCTTATTAAGCCTGGTTCTCATCAAGGCAAGACAACACCAAACCACCAGGCCAGAAAGGTTGCACTGTGAACAACTCCTTTTACTAGCAGTAAAGCCATCACCAAAAGTTGTAGTTCATCAGCCACCGTAAGCATGCAAGTCGGTAGCAACAAAGGGGTACCTTCATCTTGATCATAGGTCACTTCTCCTTTCCTCCTCACTGAAAACACCAGACACCTCCATCAGCTACACTCCTGCTCCCCCAGCAGTAACCTTCTCTTCCCAGCAGAGGCAGTGCTGGTTTCTACAACACAAGGATAGTCACCACCGAGAAAATCTTCCTCCATCAAGCAGCTTTGCACCAACCATGAATAGCAGTAAGCTGCAAGCTCCAACAGCCAGATCCCTCCCTCCAGAGCATCAAATAATAGCAGCAGCATGACATCTGAATATTCTTCCAGCCTCCATTGAAGCAATGCTTGGAAGATCTCTTTGGCGCCAACACCCCATCACTACTAAGAAAAGGGTCAATAGCATTAGAAATTAGCAATGGAATATTTTAGATGCAAATTTTGAAATAGATTGGTAACAGATTACATATATATTAATTTTTTAATATTAGCAATGGATTTAGCAACATAAAATCAATCGCTAAAAAATAAATTAATATATTAAAAATCAGCAACGGATTATATCCGTTGCTAATATGGTAGCATAAGATTTATAGTATTGAAAAAGTTTGTCGCTAATAAAAAGAAAAGAATATAATTTGACCTATATATATATATAAAATAATGACGTGTTAATAATTATTTGGTACATGTATAATTGAAAAAAAAAACAAAAGAAAACCTCACACTGGAGACGATTACCAATCTCAAGATCAAACAAAACTTTTACTCTCCAAATAAAGAACCCCAACCCCATCTGTCCCTTTCTTCCTTTTCCAAAAACCCCATCTTTTGTCACTTCCTTAAATTGTTCTCCATGAATATGTGATCCCAAGGCGTCCTTTTCCAATAAACCCATCTTTTACTTTCTTAACTTCTTCTCTAGTGTTGTGCTCCTAAGGAATCATCTTGCAAGGAACACATACGGTACAACAAATTAAGATAGTAGGTATAATTAAAAATCCATATTTGAGAGATTTTGTTTGTAATTTAGAGAGAATATATTTTATTTTATTAACTAATTTTATCGATAAGAAGAATAATTTTGTTCGATCTTTTGCAAATTATTTGTTAAATACAGTTGTCATCATATGCTAATATTTTTAATTATTAATGTAATGTATTTCATTTTAAATTTATTAACTGGGTGAGGTCGATCGATGTAATAAAAAACAAATATACAAAGAGAGGGGGGTTGGGCTTTGAGTTGAACAGAGCAGAACAAAGCATAAAGAATGTAATTTACATGTTTCAGCAAGTGAAGGAAATTGAGAATTCAATTGTCTTATTACAATTATATGCAATAAAGATAAATTGTAGGTTTACAGAATGAATATTATTTACATATAAATCTACGCTCAATTATTGTCTTTGAAACTTCAACTTGTATTAATAATGCATATGATAGCAGGGGAAGAAATGAAGGAATGATTTGTAATTATTTTACTCAATAATAATTCTAATTGGTATTAAATATTAATATATAACTTATTGGATTTTATATCCTAAAACAACATGATTTGCAATTCATACATGTTATAACATATCAAAGAAAAATTTAAACTTTAAGGTTGCAATCTTATATTTACTTCTAGTATTTATTTATTTATTTATTACTATGTATCTTCCTTTTAGTTAAAATAATGCTATTAATTTACTTTTTTAATTTCTAAATACTACTATTCTTGCTCATTTTTATTTTTATTTTCTAATTTCAGATTGTCGAACCCTTCACATCACATTACTTATTTGCTTTTGGAGTTGCCAAGTTTTTGGGTTGTGCTTGTTGGGTTCTCTAGTCTCTAGGTTTGTCAATTTTGAAAAATAACTTGGTTTATAAAAAAATTGCTTGGTCAATGAATCTTGCTATGTGTTTGCTAATAAGGGTGTAGTTGTCTCCAAAGTGTTTTTATTGTTTATCTTGCACTTCTTTGAAAGAAAAGTTATTATTTTGTGTGTTGTGCAGTTCAGCGACCATAGATTAAATCAGCATATAATCTTATTTTAGCTTAAGTAATAAATTATTGATAAAATAAATATTTAATAGTTGGTTAAAAAAATAATTATGACACGTGTTTGTTTGCATGAAAACTTTATTTTTACAATATTACTTGACAATGAAAATGATTATATATATATTTTTTAATAAAATAGTATAGATTACTAAAGTTGAAGAAAAATTGACAATGAAAAATAATAAATATAGCAATTGCTTGATGTATTCTAATTAATTAACTAGCTATTCTGCCTCCATTATTTTACTAACCCACATGACAATCAAAACAACATTATAATGAAAGAAAACGAGGGCTCTGTATAAGCAGAAAGAAAACGAACTGGTTTGTTCCTGAGCTCTCTCTTTCAAAATAAAATGCCCCCCCTCTCACCCTTTAATAATCATTTCACTCTTGGTGGCCTATAAAATGACCTCTTATTCTCTGTCATGTGTGTGATATTTTGTGAAGCTCTTTTAATTGCTCCACCAACCTGTCTTCACCTTTATTTCACAAGCCTTTTGCTCTCTTTTTTTGGCTCTACACCAGGGCGGCAATTCATAACAGTGAGCAGGAATAAGTGCCGCCCAATTTGTTGAATGGTGGCTGGTTCTTGTTTGGAACAAGAACTAGTTTGCGGCTAGCTTATTTGTTTTAATAATAATAATAATAATAATAATTTGGCACAACTTGCACATTAGTCTCTAAGTTTTTAGATAATACAAAAGGGCTTGTATTCCAACTACTTAATTATACTTCAACTTCATGCAGTATTCCAATGTTGTTGTTTTTTTATTGCAAGTTTTCATATCTTTCCCTTTTATAACGTATAAGCAAGTTATTAATGATGTTATTTTGATAATTTATTATATAAAGTGTTAAATATAGATTAAGAAATATATTAAAAAATATTCTAAAATTTTGTTGGTTTTAATTATTTTAATTAGATTAATATGGACGATCGATCATGGATGTATCGTCGTCGTAGGGATGATCATATTTGTCCAGAATTTATTGCGGGTGTATGAAGATTCATCAATTTTGCATTTTCAATTGATGAAAATGCATCTGGAGGTAAAATTAGATGTCTTTGTTTTAGGTGCAAAAATCAAAAGTTTTTAATGAAAGAAGATGTTCATAAGCACTTATTTTTAAGAGGAATTTTACCTGATTATGAAAATTGAACTGTACATGGAGAACCTTATGTTTCAGAACCAATAATTGTTGGACCTTCATCAGTTAGGTATAGTCATGTTGTGAATGATGTTTATGAAGAAAATTCATATAGAAATATGGTTCTGCATGCAATGGGGGTTGGTGATGCATACTCTAATGATATGGTTTCTAGTCCTATGGTTGTAGAGGAACTTCTGAATCCAGAGGCAGATAAATTTTATAAATTACTGAAAGCTGCAGAAGAGTCTTTATAGGATGGGTGTATTAAGCAATCCAAATTGTCTGCTTATGTACAATTGCTTATTGTGAAGTCAACTCTAAATTTGACTCGGATTGCCTTCAATAAATTTACTGAATTTACAAGAAGTTGCATGCTTGATAATGGAAATTTGGTTTTAAATTTCTATGATGCCAAGAAATTTATGTAGCCACTTGGACTTGGTTATAATAAATATGATGTGTCTTAATTATTGTATGTTGTACTATGGGGTAAATGCAATGACAACAAATTGTGACTTTTATGGAAGTTTACGATACAAACCCAGAAATCTCACTAGTAAAGGTCCTAATAAGTCAAAAAAACAACTCCGATACTTTCCTTTGATACCAAGACTTCAGAGGCTATTCATGTCTCCATATTATGCTAAAGATATGACATGGCATCATTTTCATAGGTTAGATGAAGGAGTTATGGTGCATCCATCTAACGAGGAGGTATGAAAGAAGTTTAATCAGGACCATCAGGACTTTGCATCCGATCCACGAAATATTCAGTTAGGCTTATGCACTGATGATTTTAGTCCATTTGACATGTCTTCAAATGTCTACTCTTGTTGGCCAGCAATTGTGACTATTTATAACCTGCCTCCTTAGAAGTGTATGACCTGACCATTATGTTGAGCTTTACCTTTGTTTCTTTAGTAGAAAAAATATTCATTTTCTGAGGATGATGAACCAATTGTTCGTAAGATTTAGGAAGACAAGACTAGAATTGCTTGGAACTAGTAGTTGACTTGAGCTCGTAAGAGAGCTATGTCAAACATAAATACCACAAATATTATGGATTGTATAAATAAAGGTCTAGTTTGGATAAATAATGATGATTGGAATCAAATTATTAAAGATATCTGGTCCACCCTTGAATTTCAAAGGAAATCAAAATCTGCAAGGAATAATCGGCTAACTGAAACAGATGGTAAATTAAGCACTCATTCTGGAGGTACAGTGTCATTTGCATCATATTGAGCTACCATGGTAAAGAATTTTTTTATTTGTTACAATGGATTTCAAAATTTTATATTTACATTTTCTAATATTTTTATTCGTTGATAGAAAGAAAAAGCAAGTAGAAAAGAACCTTTATGGGATGATATGTTTTCGGTGTTGCATCAGAGTGCCAAACAGCCTGAAACCTTCATAGATAACAAGTCTAAAAAAGTTGTTGTAAGTATTTTTTCATGTAATTTAATTATTATTTAAAATTAAAATGAATTTATTATTATATTTAATTTTATTATAGGGAATTACAAAAAAGAGATGATTTCAAGATATGAAACAGATCGAGCAAATCATCCTTTATTTGATGGAGCAGTTTGGTGTGTGGCTATAGGAGAAGTTACAAAGGGTAGAATATATGGTGCACCTGGTATGCCAAAATCCATGGATAATACGAGTGCTTCATCACAATCCTATATGATGGAATCAACACATCTAAGTTCATCAATCTAGGCATTGAAAAACCAAATAAAGGAAGAAGATGGTCATATTTTATCACTACAACAGGAGATGACTTCTATCAAAGACTTTCTTAGTAATATAGGATACCAAACTTGGGCATCAAATATGGACCAAGGTATGTCGGCACTATGGCTTCATCTGTGGCGTCACATGTGGCTCCATAAATGACGATACCTATGTATCCCTTATCTAATCTAGTATATCGATCTAGGCCTCGACCACCATATACCAATCCCACCTTATGATGGTCAGCTTTGTCTTGGTTCGTTTCCACCACCACCCCAGCCACCACTTAAATGATAGAACATATTTATTAAATTGTGACTTATCTATATTGATGTAAGTTTAACAGGATTTTGAAATTTATTATGATATTTTTTTATTTGACTTATTATTGTTGATAATATAATTTCTAGTATTAATTTATGTTCTTTATATATTTTTCTACAATTTTAGAATTATCCATAAATAATTATAAGAAATTCAATAAATGGAAAAAAATTCATGTTTTAAAAAATAGTTATTGGATAAATCAGTAACGGATCAGCAACAAATATTTCATTACTCATTAACAACGGATCAACAACGCAATATCCGTTACTGATTAGGAATGGTGATTAGCAATGAAATATCCATTGCTGATTTATACAATCAGCAACTGAATTTCAGCAACAGATAAATTATTGCTAAAAAATCATCAATTGACAATACGTTGCTAAAAAATTAACATCTATTATTTGCATCTGACATTATCAGTTGCTAATTCCATTGCAGATTTTTATCAACAACATAATTTAGTTTTATCTACAACAAACTAGTTAGTTACTAATAGACTCCTTTTTTTAGTAGTGCATCTCCATCGTGAACAGCAAGCTAGATTGACAACCGCGAGCAGTACCCGACCATCTCCCTTTGCCTCGCCTCCAGCAGTAGTCGTGCCTAGATAAGTTCTTCTTCTTTCCTTGTTTTGACAATTTGATTACATTGTTACTGTTGCATGCATGCGTAATTCACGCATGCATGCAATGGTGGCAGAGCCGGTTATTAGTTTGGGCCAGTAACCAGGCTGGCTTGTTGTATCCAACCCGACCCGTATAGTTGGGCTATATCTAGCCCGTAATAAAAATAAAAATAAAAATAATATAGCTTTTCTTTCTTTTAATCCAAATTTTGCAGATTTATTCACTAGCGCCAGAGCCAGGAATACCATATTTTTTGGATTACATAATATTTACCAACGCTAGAGTCAGGAATATTATGGGAATATCATAAGAACATAACAAAAACAAACCTTTAGCAATATAAGACAAAACCAACAATGCAGTCTGCCTCAGGTAGGGCGCTTAAAGGATGATAATATCTTCCATTTCGCGTTACCAATCTCTGTTGACTGGTTAGGGTTCCTAGAAACCATAATACTAGGTGACAACTCCTTAAATTGAAAATTTTCCTTCAAAGAACAAGATGCTAGATATCTATTATTTTTTCATAAAAATTTTTAATTGGTCACCGCGATGTCTGGATGTGACAGAATGGCAACTCCGCTCGGGACTTTTCATTTTTTTATTGTTAACTCGTTTGTTGTGCTTGTTAGATTTATTTGATTGCCTTTATTGCTTTAACATGCATCGTTTTATATTATAATGCATCACCTCAAAAGCACACAGCATGAAATTTAGGATATGTAGAGAAGTAATAGTACCCCAATGGTTTTAGCCTGGGTAAGACTCAAGAAACTATCCAACTCTCGTTTAATTGTTTACTCAATAGTGGTTGATATGCTAATATGATATTACTCAGGACCTCTATCTTCACACTACTTGTAAGCCTCATATCGACCTTTCAAGAACGATCATTAAGCATGCAAGAGACCCTTTGAGACTAGATAGTAACCTACCTTTGTGATGCACTTAACAACTAGAACCAACCTACTAGATTATACCCAAAGTAATCTCACTATGGCTAGCCCAACATGCAACATCTTGAATTCCAAGACCATTAGGTGGCAAATGGTGGTCACATAGGATATAAGAGTTTGAGTTATTACAGTTGACAATAGGGAACTAACTTGAATTGAAAGCCAAAAGGTTTATCAAAAGCTTAAAATTAAGCAAGACTGGACAAGGATCCCCTTGTTAGCATGGTGATGACATCAGGTTCCTAAAATCCATGAATAAACAACCATTACCACCCCATAAAAGGCGAGTCCATATTGAATATGTATTTTCCTCATTAATAGCATCATCACTTACGCATGATTGCATAATTTTCATTTAGCGGGTTGCAATATAGGTTCCTTATTGAAACACATCTATAACAGTCGACTATGAAAAAGACAAATGAAAAACGAAGAAAGAGCCCAATTGGAAGCCCAACACCAAAAAGAGTTGGAAAGTCTTAGAGAAGAAGTCGAAAGGATTACTAATCTACTCAAACAAGCCTTGGGATCTAAATTCAGAGAAACAAAATTTACAGCTCAGCCTGAACCTTTGCTCGCAAATCCACAGAATCTAGGGGCAAATGAGGTGTCATTTGAATCTCAACAGGCTACATATTTCTAATTTGCTCAACTAGCATATCTCATAAAAATATTATCTACCATTGACTTTACAATGAAGGAATCTTAAAAAGAAAAGATGGTAAGAGAAAATGGCCTGGATAAATTGGCTGCCTTAGAGGAAAGGATAAGGGCATTTGAGGAAACTAGCTTACATGACCATATAAAGGCTACTGAGATGTGTTTAGTGCCCAACGTGATCATTCCCAAAAATTTAGAGTGCCTAAATTTGTCAAATACATAGGAACTCAATGCCTTGTAACTAATCTCAAGGCATACTACAACAAAATACATGAGGTGGTCTATGACAAAAAACTACTGATTCACTTTTTTCAAGACAGTTTAAGTGATGCTGCCTTCATTTGATATATGTGGTTAGACAATACCAAGGTAAAAAAGTGGAAAGACTTAGTTGATGCCTTCATTAGATAGTATAAGTTCAATATGGATGTGGGCTCTTATAGATCAAGCTTATAAGCTATGGAAAAGGACAACAAGGAGTCCATGAGAGAATACACCCAAAGATGGCGTAAGACAACTATACAGGTTAATCCTTCTTTGTCAAAAAAAGAGATGATCAATTTGTTTGCCAACACTTTCAAGGCCTCATACTTTGAATACTTGGTTGAAAGCTCTACACAATATTTTTCTGACCTGGTTGTTATAGTTGAGAGGATTGAACAAGTCATTTGATTAGAACAGATTGTTGACTAAACTAAGGAGAAAAGTTTCACTAGAAAAAGGAAAGAAACTGAGGTTCACATATCAAAGGTGGTTACAAAGACGAGAGAAAGAACTACCAAAACAAAGACACCTAAAGATCAATCGTCCTAAAGATGAAGCTACAGTGTTATTAGGCCAAGACTTGTCTATACGTAACTTTAACTAACTATTAAAAAGGTGCCCCTGTCGAGGCATTCATAGGAGAGGGATGATTGGAAGATTCCAGAAATTTCAATCAATGGTTGCTGAGTGTGTAACCCTTTTATGTATCACTTTGTTAGTAATCATAGCTCAAGATGTTAGCATAAGGTCTTTATTGTTGAGCTTTTTTTTTTGAAATTTCAATGAAATAATAAGTTTGTCCTTCAATTGTGTCTCTTTCTTTGATTTACAACCAAATATCTTTAAAGGAGTTCCCTCTAAGAACTCACAAATACACCTTTGAAGCTTTATATGATCTAATAGACTTAACTTATTTCTTTTACCAAAATCTTTTCTCCTGGTGGAATTTTGGAAAATTGAACTTATCTTTTGATTTAAAAAATGATTTGATATTTATTTAAAATGATATTTTTGACATTTTACTTCTAGAATGATAGATAAATCAAGCAGCTCCTTCATTAAGGTGACTAAACTCTAAACCAAAGTGTACAAATAAAAAAATGAACATCCATCATCACACCATGACTCTTGAGCTAGGTATTTTAATGTATGCATAATGGTATGTAATGGATTTGTTGTTCATAGACTCATGAAATGTATCTTTTTGCGAAGTCCAAACCATCACACTATACGAGATCAAAGTTTATTGATCATAACCACTTGAGTCTGAAATGAGAAAATGAATCTTTATTATTCCTTTCACATTCTAAAATAAATATATCCCCCGTGGTCCTTTTTTGAGCCTGAATAAATTTTCTTTCACGAAAAATCCTGACTAAGATCACACCCCATACTAGAGGCAAATGAAAATTTTAATGAAAAAAATGATGAAAAAACCATGAGAAAGCCAAAAGGACAAAAGAGCCCAAGAAACTGAAATGCTAGAGACATGCCCAAATCACAAGAAAAAGTGATATCCAAAACAAAGTGAGTATGCCCAGCCAAAACAACAAAAAAAGGCAAATCAAAGAAGAACGGCCAAAGAAAAGATGAAAGACACAAAAAGTCGAACTGCTGATAGTGATCTCTAGTATTTGAAACCTTGAAATACTCTTTGAGCCTCATGAATCCTTTTCTTTCATAGCCAAAAACCACAACCTACGTTACGTGCATGTAGAAGTCCTTTTCTAATCAAGCAAGCAAGCAACCTGAAACAATAAACGATGCTCTCAAAATGCAAAGAGTACTTTTTCAAAAGAGTCATGACATCGAGAATAAGTTACTCATTATTATTCATGCTGATAAAATAAGTGTTTAAAAAGAGGATTTTTTTTCTCAAATAAAACCTCAAGCTTTTTCTCGAGCCCTTCACTTTGAAACCTATAAAAACAGAAGGTCACCTCATTATGTACCTTCACCAATAGTAATATTGTCAAAACAAGAGCAAATCATCTCTTTTCCAAGAAAAATAACCAGGGAGTTGCAAGATTTCAAAAATCAAATTGTTTTAAACTCACATTGAAACAATTTTTGTTTTCAAAATGCAAGGTCAAGATTTCAAGATTCATTCTAAATAAATATTCCTTCACCAAAACCAAAAAGAAAAGAAACGAGAGAAGGTTTACTCAAAACCATTATTTGTCTGAGTCGCTGATAGAGCACACTTAAAGACAATAGTCAATACAAGGGGGCAACATTGTGTTTAAAAGGAAAATTGATCCCTTCTAGATAACTGTGAAGAAAAGAATACTTCTTACAATGAGACAATGAGGCATTTTGGTTTACAAAAGGTAGCTTGATCCTTTCCACAAGTGACACCAAATGTTTTTACTAGTGAGACAAGAGAGTAATGAGTGATCCTCTCAAATTATTCAACGAGACAAAAAAGCTCCAGCAAGTAAACGGGTCACGATGGGCACCATTAAACCTGAGTTGTGTAACAATTCTAGAAAAAGACCAATATAAGCTACATGAGTGTTCAAAAAAATCGATCAACCGAGAAAACCAAAGAAACATTAACTAAAACATTGAACCGAGATGAAAAACTGATTAAACTGATTTTTAAAACCATAAAATCTAACCGGTTTGGTTCAGTTTTAGTTTTACAAGGGAAACTGGTAAACCAAACCAGTCCAACAAAAAAAAACCTAATATCTATAAAAATCAAGAGGGGTATAAATTAACCTAACCTTAACCTAACCCCTTTCACAAAAAGTCGTTGCCCGAAGAATACTTTTCTCATTCTTCATTTCCATTTCATTTGCTCTGCACCTCATCTCCATCTCACTCTTCCTTTCCCATACCATCTAGCCGAACACAAATCCACCTCTCTATCCCCTTGACTTCTCTCTTCCATTGTCTCCTCTTGTTTGAAGGTAATTATATTGTGTTTATTGAGTGGGGAGTAGTGAGTCACAAATAAACAAACAATAATAAACTATCAACTTTCTAGATGTCATTGGTTTGTCTGACTCTATTATTTCATGCAGGCAAACAATGGCTTGGTGTTTGGAAGAAGATTAACGTTGCGGTTTATTAGTTAAGTTGTATGGTAGTGTAATGGCTTGGTTATTGTGTTGGTGTGATAGTAGTGATAAGGAGAAAGAAGGGAGGTTGTCACAAGTTTTTTAGAAGAAAAAGCTTAGCTTAGGTTCTTTTATAGGTTTGGGAATCATGGGTTTATGGATAGTGCTAAGATGGGCATTATTGTTGGAGGAGAAATGATGCATATAATGGCCTGGTTTGATTTTAATAGAGAGGGATGAAAATTCATGAATCTGGCAAGGGGTATGTTTGGAGTTATAGACAAGTGGTTTTGGTGTTGACAAAGAGAGTCAATAGGTGGAGGGTTAATTTGTTTCTTGTTTTCTAGTTAAAAAGAGCTTTTGAATCCTTTGTAAAAAATAACAACGACAATCCAACTACTGGTTTGTTAGAGAGAAAATAATGGCAGAGAGGGAGCTTTGTTAATCCTTTCTTTGTTAAAATGGATGTACCCAAGGGTCATGTTCTTACTATCAACTTGTTGAAAAGTTGATCCTTGTTTTAGATGCTATGAAAATCAATGATTTGTTTAAATATACATGTGTTTCATATGATTAGGTTTGCTGATTTTATTTCAAATCAAGTAAAGATGCATGCATATCATCTAACTTTGAAACGTTAAACAATTCATTTTGCAAAATTTATAAGAGAAATCCCTAATAGGATCCATAAAAAAGGGAGGCCACCTCAAAATGGTCAAGAATTGAAAATGCATTTGAAAATTCTTTACTTTTGAGAAATATTTGACCTGGGCAGGGCCGCCCATAAGAATTAAGTCATCCAAAAAATATTTGTATTTTTCACCTGGGTAGGTCACCCATTACAATAAGACCACTTGCAAAAAATCTTCGCACTTTTTCAGTATCAGGCAGGTCGTTTGGAACAATTAGATCACTTGTGAAATTCTTTGTATTTTTTTTACCATCGGACAGGTCACCTGGAACAATTAGACCACTTGCAAAATTATTTGCATTCTATTCACCATCAGGTAGGTCGCTTGGAACAATTAGACCACGTGCGAGATTCTTCGCCTTTCACCATCGAGCAGGTTGTCTGGAACAATTAGACTACTTGCAAAATTCTTTGCATTTTATTCACCATCAGGCAGGTCACCTGGAATAATTAGACCACTTGTGAGATTCCTTGCATTTTACCATTGAGTAGGACGCCTAGAACAATTAGATCACTTGTGAGATTCTTCGCATTTTACCATCGGGCAGGTCACCTAAAACAATTAGACCACTTGCGAAATTGTTCGCATTCTTTTTACCATCAAGTAGGTCGCTTGGAACAATTAAACCACTTGTGAAATTCTTTGCATTCTTCTTACCATCAGGCAGGTCGCCTGAAATAATTAAACCACTCATGAAATTCTTCGCGTTCTTTTTCACCATCGGGCAGGTCGCTTGGAACAATTAGACTATTTGCAAGATTCCTCGCATTTTATCATCGGGCAGGTCACCTGGAACAATTAGACCACTTGCAAGATTCCTCGTATTTTACCCTCGAGCAGGTCGCCTGGAACAATTAGATCTCTCGTGAAATTCTTCGCTTTCTTCTTTATCATCAGGCAGGTCACCTGGAATAATTAAACCACTTGTGAGATTCCTCGTATTTTACCATCGGGCAGGTCGCCTGTAATAATTAGACCACTCACAAAATTCTTCGCATTCTTCTTCACCATCGAGCAAGTCACCTGGAATAATTAGACCACTTGCGAGATTCCTTGCATTTTATCATCGGATATGTCATTTGGAACAATTAGACCACTTGCGAGATTCCTCGTATTTTACCCTCGGGCAGGTCGCCTGGAACAATTAGACCACTCGTGAAATTCTTCGTGTTCTTATTTATCATAGGCAGGTCGCTTAGAACAATTAGACCACTTGCGAGATTCCTCGCATTTTACCATCGGGCAGGTCGCCTAAAACAATTAGACCACTCATGAAATTCTTTGCATTCTTCTTCACCATCGGGCAGGTCACCTACCACTTACGAGATTCCTCGCATTTCACCGTCGGGCAGGTCCCTTGGAACAATGAGACCACTTTTGAAAATCTTTGCACTCTTTTTATCATCGGGTAAGTCGTCTGGAACAATTGGACAATTTTTTGCAAAAAAACAAAAACCAAAAAAGGAAAAAAAAATAAAAAGAAAATAAGTTGAAAGGCTTTCACGCTTATTTTATTTACAAACTTACCATACAAAGCCAAAAGAAAATGAATTTTCTAATGCCTTTGCACCGTAACTATTGTAAAGAGGGGACAATTGTTATAATTCAATTTTGATCCATTTGCTTTTAATCTAATTTTATAGGGATTAAAATTTAAAATTAAAAGATCAGGGATTTATTTTGATAAAAAGTGTGATTTGTCAACTTGTGAGAAAACTAAGGACTGCAATGTGTTTTTGTCATTCTCCTCTTATCATCAAGATAATGATAGTTATCATTTTTTTTTTCAAATTTGATTCTTAATCAAATTCAAATTTTAAAAAGAGAATGAGTTTTTTTGGGACTTTGTTTCCCATGTGCTATAAGACTTTTGTATTATAAATACAGATCCTGGTACATATAAAAAGGGGAGAGGCATTAAAAAAAACCCTGAGGGGAGGCATTACCAGAAAATCTAGGAGAAGCCATCACAAGAAAACCTAGCTAGTGACCAAGCTGGGTTGTTAAGTACCTATTCCCTACCATTTTCTTCCCCAAAGTCCCGAAAGGAAATAATAACCTAAACAAAAAGAAATAACTTCCTAAAATAACCAGTGTCAAGGATTGCCCTCCAACCTTGCTTTTGCTTTCTGTTAGCTTATCAAGCTTGGTTCTCATCAAGGCAAGACAACACCAAACCACCAGGCCAGGAACGTTGCATCGTGAACAATTCCTTTTACTAGCAGCAGAGCCATCACCAAAAGTCATAGTTCATCAGCCACCACAAACATGCAATTGATAGAATAATGGATGAGAGAAAGTTACTTAGGTAAGCCGACAGCAACAAAGGGGTACCTTCATCTTGGCCATAGGTCACTCATCATTTCCTCCTCACCGAAAACACCAGACACCTCCATCAACTACACTCCTGCTCCCCCAGCAGTAACCTTCTCTTCCTAGTAGAGGCAGTATTGATTTCTGCAGCACAATGACATTCACGATCGAGAAGATCTTTCTCGAACAAGCAGCTCTACACCAACTATGAACAATAGCAAGCTGCAAGCTTTGACAACCAGATCTCTCCTCCTAAAGTAGCAAATAGCAGCAGCAGCACGACAACTAAATATTCTTCCAGCCTCCATTGAAGCAACATTTGAAATATCTCCTTGGCGCCAGCACCCCATCTCTATTGTGAACAGCAGGCTAGACTGAGAACCGCGAGCAGTGCCCGACCATCTTCCTCTGCCTCGCATCTAGCAGTAGCCATGCCCGAATAAGTTCTTTTTCTTTCCCTGTTATGATAATTTAATTATATTGTTATAGTTGCATGCATGTGTGAATTATTAATGCATGCAAGCAATAATGGCAAAGCCGGTTAGTGGTTTGGGCTAGTAACCAGGTTGAGCATGTTGGATCCAGCTCGTCCCGTACAGCTGGGCCAAATCCAGCCCATAAAAAAATAATATAGTTTCCCTTTCTTTTAATCCAAATTTTGTGAATTTATTCACTGGCGCCAGAGCCAAAAATACCATACTTTTCAGGTTACACAATATTTACCAATGCTAGAGTTGGAAATATTCATAGGCGGATATTCACTTATGCCTGAGTCAAGAATATTATAGGAATACCATAAGAACAAAACATAAGCAAACCTTTAACAATATAAGACAAAACTAACAATGCAGTCTGTCTTAGGTAGGACGCTTCAGGGATGGTAGTATCTTCCCTTTCGCGTAACTTACTTTTGTTAATTCATAATCAACAACCCAAAATCATTGATTATTTAAGAAAATAACCTAATTATCAACTTAAAGTATATCTAACTTAATCCCTAATTTAAAACCTTAACATTCAATAAAATCAAATTAACACACATTAAGCATAAATTACACCAAATTGATAGAGGAGAAGTGTTCAATATATCCCTACATCTAGAATGTGGGTAGTGATGGTAATTTTTTTGGCTGAAAAAAGGATGAGCCATCATGGTGGGGGGGGAGAGAGGGAGAGAGATGGGTAATGAAGTGCTGTTGTGGGTGTTTTTGGCAGTGGGAAGAGATAGGAAGGTTGTAGACGGTAGTGAGAGAGGAGGGGCTGGTGGCTGTTGGGAGAGAGATAAAGGAGGAAAGAATGAGAGAAAGGGGAAGAAAAAAGTTTCCGAGTTTAAATCTTGAATGAAATAGCAGATGACATCTACGACACGTGAAACTATGCTAGATCCCAAATTATTTTCTCTATTGGGTTACTTTACCATTTTCTTTAACGATGATAAAGAAAACTCTACATATTACCTTATAGTCTAAACCGCATGGAATTTTCATTGTGCATATTTTATTGTTCATCCTCTCACATTTTATTGTGGATGAATTGTGCAAATTTTTTGTATTTTTTCAATTTGGTCCTCAAAAGTTTTTTAGGCGATTTAGTCTTATTTAAGGAGCAATTGATTTCGAATTCTTATGGAAGGTTAGGATTGGAATAGGGGAGACCGAAATGAAAAACGCGGCAAACAGGAGTGGCGTACCATAAGTTTTGAAAAAGATGCACTTTGGTCCTTTAACTTAAACAATCACGCAAATTATACAATTATGGTCCCTCAAAATTGTTCCAATTCCATTTTGATTCAAAAGTTTATTTTTGTTATTTTTTGGTCCCTAGATGGGAGAAGAGAGAGAGAAATCGTCGGATTCCGGTGGTAGAGAGAGAAACATGTCATTGATACCGATTCAGGCCACCAAAATAGGGGATATTTGTGTCAAATTATTTCATTTGATGAGAGGAGTTCATATTAGGTGTTTTTTTACCTTAAAATTTTATGAAAAAAATAAATCTAAGCTCTTGTTGATTTTTTATTTCGGGTTGAGTTCGGTTTTTTGAGCGGTTTTTTTGGGTTTATAGGGGTCATGAATAGGTTTATCATAGTTTTTAAGGTGTTTTGGGTAAAAAACAGGTTGCAAAACAGGTTTTTAGGTCAAAAGAACATAAACCCTGATTTTCCGGTCACCACAGTGGCTATAATCTGGGCAAAACAGGCGACACATCGCTGTTTTTTTTTAAAAAAAAGGGCGGACGGCATGTTGTCTGCCCTAGGTGTAGATTAAGAAAAAGGTTGAGATGTGCGGGCCATGATGAAATGAACTAGGTGGGTTGGCCTGACCCCTTTTTTTTCAATTAAAAAAACTTTATTATATTTACATTAATACATCTTCTTTCTTTTATTTTATTTAGAGAACCTCTTTTAAATAATGATGATTTTTTGGTTATGCGTTTAATTTTCAAAGAGATTTTTTTTAATTTATATATGATTTTTTTCTTTTGTATAGATGAACTACATTTTTTAAAATAAAAAATATTTATTTTTAGATAATATTTCTAATATGTGTGGCCTTACATATTATTATTTTTTTATTTAATCAATTTAATATGTTTGTTTATTTCTATTATCACTTGATTAAATAAAAAATATTTTAATAGAAAAATAGAAAAGATGATCGGGTAAATATCTTATCTTGCGAGATTAAATATTTTGATTTATATTTATCTCTTGATTTTTTAAGTTTTGTTTTTAAATATCATTAATAATTATTTATTTATTTATTAGCGCATATTGTTCTTAGTTTATTTAATTATATATGTGTATAAAATTTTTAATTTGTTAAATTTTTTAAACTATAAAAATACATTAAAAAAACCTGTATATATAATTATTATTATTTTTATGGAAAATAAAACGCATAACTAGTTGATGTATATTTGTTGCAAATGGGTTACCATGCACATTATTTGTCTGCTACCTTTAGGTTTAGGGTAGGATCTAGGGTGGGGCTAATTTTGCAGCTGGAAATGTTGAGGACTTTATTTTGGCTGCGTTTGGGCTAGGTTAAAAATGAGCTGTCGAGCTTTGCTCAGCCTGCAGCCTGCAGCCCGCAGCCTAACCTATTTCAATTAAATCCTACTACACCATTTTGTGGTCCCTGTGGGCTTTTTGCCTGCAGCCTGCAATGAAATCCTTTTGGTAATTGCTACAGCAATTACACATTTCACGGGTTTATTTACTCTCTTAAGCTGCCAAGAGAACAGAAGGTAAAAAAAGACCATCCTTGTGATAATTTAAGAAGAAAAAAACAGTAAGAATAAGTTTTGGGAAGAATTTAAACCATTGAATCGTGGTTTTAGCATGGGATTCGTGAACCTCAATCCTCCCCTCCAAGCCAGGAGTTGCAAAATCCTTTGCCCAAGCATAAGGATGGCATGGCATCTCATTCCTTACTCCTCTCCCTCTACTCAGCATAAGAATTTTACTTTTTTATTTATTTTTATTTTTTTATCCAGGAGGCGAGCAAGATCATCATCAATTAGCAAAAGAACATGTAAAACTATAATATATTTTAATTAACAGAATACTGTCGAACAACAACTCAAACCGCACCGCACCGCAAACAGAGCAGACACTTGCGGTATCTTGGAATTCAAATGATTTAGCGTCGAGGGAACTGCATTATTTGTGCGATCTCAAGAACGAATCCTGGGATTGATGTTTTTCATTTCTTCTAGGCACCTCCCAACCTGCAAATGAAAACTTGACGGGCGAGTTAAGTTGTCCATACATTTATACATATTCTGTCCCCGACAAGCGGCATTTTATATATATATTTATTTTCTATCTTCAAGGCCTATGAAAATCCAAGTATGATTGCATTGTCCTCGCTGGATTCGAATTCTGTGCCTCATTGCGTTGCCTTCTTCTGTTCATGTGCCCTTCTCTAATCGCATGTATTTATGGTATCAATGCTTCTTCTTCTTCTTCTTTAATTTGAAATTCCATGTATATACTCCTGCATTAGTGGGGGGGTGGGTGTTCTTTAATAAATTAAAGAGAATATTTTAGTGTGAAATTTTTTATAGGATCAAAGTTCTCTTGTTTGGGTTCTTAAAGTACCCAAAACTTCCTCTCCACATTAATGATCATTGGACGCGCAGAAGCAATTTATGAAATGATTCCCTTGACCCTTGTCATTTTTAATTCGTAGAGTTTGAGTGCACAAAGTTCCATCTATCTTTATTTTAATGTATCCATAACTATTTAATGATAAATTTTAACTTAAATTCAATTGATGTAGCTTTGGCGATTTCATGATAATATATAATAATCCTTGATACATATGATTTATAAACTTAAATTTAACGGGCCAAAAAAACCCTGAAAAATGCTCCATTCAACGTACACGTGCACAACAACTCTATGGGCTAACCTTAGGCACCGCCCCTAAGCCTATTTTTCATCTCTAACGAGTTCAGGCAACTTGCCTGAGTCAAACTCTCCCTTGAAGATTTTTTCAGGACCCCAAACGAGTACCTCAATATTTTATATTAATCCAATACATATTATTTTGAGTAAAATACAACTCAAAATATCATAAGAGTAAAATTACACTTTAGACTCTTCTCTCCACAAAAAGGACAAGACTTATGAGATATAAATACACCATAAATACTTCAGACTCTAGGTACATAATCTCTTCATTCTCAATATTTTTAGCATATTTGTTTTCAGGGTCTATCTCTCTAAAATATCACAACACTTTCTTTATTTAAAAAGATACTTAAACATTTAAGAGTATATATATATATATATATAAAAGACCTTTTTGCAGGTACTAGCCACCTTGGCCTAACAGACATTAGATACAAGCTACCAACCACCTTGTTTGGAGAGAATTGATTAAATTGTTAGAACTAAGAGATTAATCGATTATCCAACACATAACCCTTACCCCTAAGCTACTTGGAGTTTTTGAGACCTTATCATTGGCGCTATCCGTGGAAACATTAATAAAAAAGCTATCAATTTCTAAAACTTGTTTTTAATATTTCCAGGTCATTTATTGACACATGACCAAGACACACTTGGGCTAAGACACGGGACAAATCTACTCGTTACCGCAAACACTTCTATCCAACCAAACCTTCAATAACTCACTAGTTAGGCACAACTCCTTACTCGGGCCATGTTGGCAACTCAATGGTAGAATCGAACCTTGCCACCTCAAAAAATCTTTACACCTTCAACAATAAACAACATTCTAATACAACAACCACCGGCCGCACTAGATACTCGTAGAAGATTACACTATCCAGAGGAGACTATACAGAATGACATTCATGAAAGTCTCTTAAAGGATCGCTTGCACCATTGCGATACCTATTCATAATGTGGTTATGTTCTGTGTTTGAGAAATAAATAAAATAAGTAAATGAATTTCTTCATGTTCTCTTATCATTTGCTATGAATATGATCATCTTTACATTATATTTTAAAACATAATTTATATTGTAATTGGTACTATGTAATCCTATTTAAATCCATTTATGGTATGTTACATGTTGATTAAATAATATGTGATATGATTTTAGGTTATTTGTTTTCATGCCTCCATTTTAGGTATAATTCGATTCTTTTAACAGGATAAATGGTTACTCTAAGTTGATCAGTTTATTAAGTTGTTAAGTTACGAGTTTATTTTAAAATAATATTATTTTAAATATTAAAAAAACTAAAAATAAGTTATTTTTATAAAATTAATTTTTTTAAAGTCAACTAGACTAAATCTCACCTGACATTTGGTTAGGTCTAGTAAGTCGTGATTTAACATGTAAAGTCACTTAAGTTTAATTGAATCAATTTCCAAACTAGTTCAAAAAACTCATATTCAAATCAATCTCTTAGTTCAATGATTATCAGGTCCATCTAAAAAGTTTAATAACCATGGGTATTATTTTAAAACTCAGACTGGCTCGGCTAGTCGACTTTAGACTCAATCAGCCCAGGATTTAGATTAATTTGAATTGAAAAAAATAAAAAAAAAATTTACTAACTTAGTTAAAACCTGAGTTGACTTAACCGATCGAGCTTGATTCAGTCGTCAATCCACTAACTCTTTTTATTCTGAAAAATATATATATATATATATATATATATATATATTTTTAAAATTCAATTTAAAATCGATCCTTCTAGTTTATGACAACTAGAGTGTAGCTGGTTTATTCCAAGTCATATCTTAAAATTATTAACAGTGGACATTACACGTCCCACATATCAAATCCAAGAATT
>Ga0325414_1000879_pt1 | contig 27148 bp, 9 predicted proteins | sample PopdelMetagenome_8_FD_206183 | JGI IMG/M metagenome (GOLD analysis project Ga0325414, IMG submission 206183) | Populus deltoides microbial communities from Bellville, Georgia, United States - Leaf-PdKOR-R3 | ecosystem: Host-associated > Plants > Phyllosphere > Phylloplane/Leaf | place: USA... | reverse complement strand
TCCAACTCTGACAGATACATATTCAAGAAATGAAGTAATTAGATGCATCCACATTGGATTGTTATGTGTTCAAGAAGATCCAGCTATCAGACCGGCAATGGCAACAATTGTTCTCACACTCAATAGTAACTCGGTTACCTTACCATCACCGCAAGAGCCTGCTTTTTTTATCCAACCAGAAAATAAAAATTGATTCATTTTGAATCTTGTTACTGTTTTATTAAGCTCATTTTCAGCTTAAGGAGTGCTTTAATTTCTATGCAATGGGAAGATGAAGAGACGTACGTGTAATTACACGAAGCCAAGATTACGCGTAATGCTACTTTAGAATCTTTTGAGCTGAAAATGTTTGTTTGACCGGTAGTTCCAATCAGAGTTGATGGAAATAAAAGAAAACGAAAGGAAAAGGGTCTTTTTTTTTTTCAAAGTAACGACATTTCGAAGTATCATGTTTATGAAATGTGATTTAGTAAAATTTTAATTCTTTTATTTCAAGCAGTTAATTAGTTAGATGCAATTTTACTAATTGGTTGACTATTTCTTATAACAATTATAATTTTATAAAGTTTTTTTAAATTAAAATATACATTTTTATTTAATTTACTAATTTAAAAAATAAAAAAATATTTTAATATATTTTTAAATAAAAATCACTTTAAAAATAAGCTATTTGTAAAAACAACATATAAAAACTTATCAAAAAGCATATTCCTTCTTGCCGTCATGAAAGAATGTCGAAAGGGTCACTTATCATGATGAAAAGAAGTCGTAGTTAACTGGTTGGATGCTTACACTACGAGGGTTTATTTTATATTTTTATAAAAAATTCTATAAAAATTTATAATATAAAAATTAATATTTTTTAATATTAATAATAATTTTATTTTCAAATTTATTAATAATAACAGATGAAGTGAACATTTCAAGCAAGGAATTTATTTTCGAACATTCTAAAAGCAAGTCTGTTGCTTATTCTGTAGATGAAGATTCAATTGCTGAAGTATATCCTCGATAGGGAGTCTGTGTATTTTCTCTAAAATAAGAATAGGAAAAAAAAATGAGGTTAATTTTTCAGCACCAAACACTTTAAAATTGTGACTTATTTACACACTTATAATTCTGAATATATTGGCTCTTATCTTTAATTTTCATAATCTATTAAGAATTCTAATTAACTAATTAAAAATTCTAATTAACTAGTCTAACACAAATCTTTTTTTTTTCTCAAGGATTCCTACCTACACAATGATTATATCGATTATCTAACAATCTCTCATTAAACTTGATCTTTCATCCTTTTAGAAGCTCTGTTAATTCTCTAGTATTGTTTTTCTTAATGATAACAATTTTATCATCCACAAACTTTTGTTACTTTATTTCTTTTAAAGTGTTTTCAGAAGTCATTAGATCACACAATGAGAATAAAGCAAAATGAGTAAGTGGATTATTCTCTAATATTAATTGATTTTAGTTGCCTCATAATTATTCATCCATGTAGGTTTTTTTGTAGCATGTTCTGATCATTGATCATTATTTGCTGATGTTATCAATGGGACTTGATTACCTATTAACTATTGTGATTTTTTCATAGGTCTCTCCTTTTTCTCATCATTAAGTTTCTTTATATCTAAAGCAACTTGTTTCAACTCTTTTTTGCTTTATTTTTTTTTTCTCTAAGAGAAGCAATATGTTGAAACTCACTTCTCTTTTCTAACTCAAAGACTTTCTCTTAATTTCTTAAATAGCTTTCTATCTCTTCATGTCTTTTATAAATATTGCTTTCCAATTCCTTATTTTGCATCTCAATGACTAACAAGAAATCTACATATTCCTTCTAAATCTTGTTTGAACAATTAAGAATGTTCGTGCTACATTTTATATCTGAAATCTTCATCCTTAGGATTAAGTGACTCAACATCTTGCAAATGTTGATCTTGTATTTCTCTTTTCTCTAGTTTAAGGCTATCATGTTTATTTTTGAGTAACCTAAAAATAATTTATCTCTCCTCTATTACATGTTCGACTTTATTTCTTAGCTCTTCATTTTTTTAATTGATCAACTCTCACTCAGATTCAAAATCATATTCATCCCGATCAATAAAAGTAAAGCCTTCTTTTCTCATTAGCATTAACATCACAAAACTTGTTAAATCTTGATAAGATTCATCTAAACTAGAGAAGATTGATTTATCTGCACTCATGTGATTGCTATACCTGGTGTCTAAATACCATAAATTTTGATCATATTTCTTATTTATATGCAAGCCATCAATAAAGATATTTTTTTCTTTTTTTAATGTAAAATTAGATTTACCATCATTTTTATTCAAATTAGCATGACATTTAGATTTGTAATGTCAATACCTGTGACACCTGAAACATTTAACCTTTGATTTGTTCATTGGCTTTGGCTTGTAAAAAGTTAAATGATTATTGTCATATTCTTTTTTCCCTTATTTGAGAATTAGAAGAATGATTATCTTTAAATTTCTGATGTGAAAATCTATCATTATTGTTGTTTGTTCTCCTTCCTCTTCTTTCTCCACCTAAAAAGTGATTATTAGATAAAACTTATAAAGCTTGCTCCTTCTTATCTTGTTGATTCAACTTTTGCTCATGAATTAGCAAGGAACTTTGCAATTCATCAATAGAAAGTTCATCAATATTCTTATCTTTTTAATTTCTATTGAACTCATAATAAAATTGAATTTTGGTGTCAATGATTGAATAAATTTTTCAATGATGGTAATATCCCTCGTTTTATTGTTATGGATTTGCATCTTGTTAATGATTTTCATTGTTCTTGAAAAGAAGTCTATGACTAACTCTCCCATATTCACCCTATGGAATTTGAACTTTTTTCGAAGTGCTTGAAGTTATTGCCTCTTTGCTCTAGTTTTTCCTTCGTACTTGTTTCTCATCAAATCTCAAATATTCTTAGAGGTTTCCTTATAAAGAATGTTTCCAACATTGATTGGTCAATCTATTGGAAAAAAAATAACTTTTTTTTCCTTGAAATCTTTCAATCATTGCACTTCTATCTTTGTTTTTTACACATTTGTTATTATCTTTGTTTTTTACACATTTGTTATTATTGATTTGGATGGTAATTCAATAATTTCTTGAGAAACAATTTGTCAATATTCCTTAGGTCTTAAGAAGTTATTATTAACATACTACAATGATCATAATTAATGGACATGAAAATGTGGAATGGATGGTTGAATAAAATTATAGAAGCCATGATTAGAGACTTTTTTCTACTTCTACTATTATTGGAGGCTAACTTGCTACTTGCTACTTGCTAGTTGGATACTAATTGTTGGAAATTTTTGGTGCTTCAAAAGAGCTTTTTTCTTTCTACTGAGAAGAGTTTATCTTACTTGGTCTCTAATCAATCTAAGCTCAAATATCAATTATCAAAAAAATAAAACACAAAAGTGTGAGCTAGTTAACAAGCCCAACTTTATTAACTAGCTCACACTCATCAACACACACTTATAATTTTGAATACATTGATCAAGGATTCTAATTAAGTAATCTTACATGATGTTTTTTTTTTAATTAAGGAATCCTACGTAAAATAGGATTATAACTAATATCTAACATTCATGTCATGGTGTGCAGTCATGATTTGTCAAGTTTTAAAATTACAACCTTAAAACCTAGAGAAAACTATGTTTGATATGTTTTAAAATTTAGTAATTTATAAAATTGTTTTGAAAAACACATCAACTATTTATATAATGGCTAAACCAACCTATACTATAAAGGAAATTCAAACCAAAATTAACTAGAAAATAAATAAATAAATCTAAAAATAACAAGAAAAATCAAGAAAATTCCTAGACATTATCTTTTAGGTAAAATTTGAACATGTTCACCATCTTAACTAGTGCTTATCAACCAATCTTCATAAAGAATAAGGACTATAGACACTATCAGAATTTTTATATTTACCGATAGAATTTTCCATCGGTATTTGTACTGTCATTTCATTGGCAATTAATTTACCGATGGGATCACAAACAAAAATGCTCCGTCGATGAATCTCTTGTTGATAATTTTTTGTCTATCGGTAAGTCTGTCAGTAATAAAAAAAAATATTATTACCGATGGATTTACTGACGGAAAAAGTACGCTAAAAAATTTATCCGCTTCATTCTGTTAGTATTTTCTTCGAGAAGCTTGTCATATAACTGATAAAAATACCGTATGCAATTCCTTCGATAATTATTTAAAAATATTTTTAAAAAATCCATTTAAAAAACTAGAAAATAATTAAATTAATATAAATCAACACTCTATAATACTCAGAATTGAGTTGCTTGAAAAAAAATCAACTCAAACAAATTTGCAACAAATAAATAACACAAAAAAATAAACAACAATAATAAATAAATAAATCAACTAAAAATAATTTCATATGAAAAAAATGAAGTTGTGATTTCTAAAACTTTAAAAATTCTATAAATAAATCAACTAAAAATTGATCTCATATGAAAAAAGAAAATCCTACAACAACATTCATACAATTATTAAGAACGGAAAAATTTAAAAATAAAATAAAATAAAAAATATAATGAAAAAACAAACACAAAAAATTAAAGAAGAAAAAAAATCTTACCTTAATATAGTTGCGAGTGAAGATGAGAAGAGGAAAAAAAACAAATTCATAAAGTATGTTTATTAAAAAAACTGAGAAAAGAAAAAAAGAAAAGAAGAGAAGACATACTTAAGCATGGAGGAGAAGAGAAGGAGTTGAGGAGAGAAGAGAGGAGAAACAAAGAAAGAGATGTTGATGTTTTTCATATAATAATAATAATAATAATAATAATAATAAGAAAAAGAGACTCGTCTGTTGTGAAATTAGAGATTCTAGTCTTTTTATTGGGGCATTTTACCTACGGATAATTAAATATTAATATTTTTAATTATTCCGTAGGTGATTCCATTTGTAATATTTAATTTAAATTTTCAATTTAATCAAAAAGTTTCAGAAACAGTCAAATATCACCGACGACTTTTCAATCCATTGGTGATTCTGTCTAAAATATTTAATTTAAGTATTCATCTTAATCAAAAAATTTCAGAAACCCGCCAAATAACACTGATAACTTTTCAATCTATCGGTGATTTTGTCTGTAAAAAACAGTAATTAACAGTGCAATTGAAAAGTGAACAGTTTCACAGCTCTTTGGAAAATACGTATAGAATTTATCCGTCCGTGATTCCCTTTATAATTGACATGATGAACAATGCTACAGAGAAGTGAACAGTTTACCAACAAGTTTATGGACGAATTTTACCGGCGGTAATTCAATTGATATAAATAACACGTCATCGTATTTTTTAGTTTTGTTTTATTCTTTTTTTTCACTGTAATTCCCTCGGTATATGTTAAGGGAATATTTCTATAGGTAAAATTCACTACAATTTATTGATGAAAACATTTTGTCAGTAATTATATTTATATTTATCAATTTTCTAGTAGTGAGAACTTTATATCAAACTTTCAACTTGATAAATAGTTATGCTATGCTTTTGTTAGAAAGCTCCTTTTAACATGTCTAAACGTTTTTGGATTTGTTCTTGTTTATTTGATTTATGAATATATCCACCAGAGATTCCACGTCATGTATATTGTTTTAAATTCCGATATTATGGGTATGTAATCTAGCTGGTTGTTTTATTACAAAATCATAACCAACTAAAAGCATACTAGAGGAAGCTAAAATACTGTAAATAAAATTATATTTGAATTAGCAAGTGTCACCTAAAACTAAGTTTCTTTTCGGACCATTTTAAGAGTATTTTCACGTTGGCTTTATGTATTCATAGTAATTTAATAAATTCTCTTAAATATTGTTATCCAAGACTTAAACTAAAGATTAAAATCCTTGAACTTAATCATCCGTTGAACTTCTCGAGATTAAAATAATGCACTCGGATACATACAAAATTGAAATTTAATCGGTAAAGTTACTTAATCAGTAAATTTAATTTAAGTTTTTGTTTTGCTAGATTTTAAACAGATGAAAATATTAATGAAAAATGTATTTCTCACCATCTTTGTCTTTGAATTAAAATCCATGGTGATAATTGTACACACATATTTTTTTAAAAAAAAAAAAACAAGGAAAAAGTGTAGCTTGAGAGCTTTATGGCAGAGATTCAATGCTTGAAGAGAACTTGTCTCTCTATCCTGCTCCTCTTTATACAGGTAAAGCCCTCTATTTATGGAGGTTTGGAGGATTAGAATTGAAAATTTGTCGGTGGAAAATATCATAATAATAATTTATGTAATTAATAAAATTATGTCAAATATTGTTTTAGTGACACTTGATAAACTTAGAATATATAGTTATTAAAAAAAGATTTAGGTGATCCCAGAACAGTATATGGAAATGAATATTTTATTTAATTATCATAAACATAAGATCCACTTAACCCATGATTTTAAAATTACAAGGACAATCTTGCTATAAATTCGATAATTTGTGGTAGAAATATTTTCTATCCTACAATAACGCAGATAAAAAAATCTCCTCAATAATTCGAAACAAGACTGGAATGCTGACTTCCTCAGAAGTAGAATGGAAGAGATGTAGAACCCAAAAATTAAAAGACAAACTAAATTTATAAAGTGAAGTTTTAAATGGGCCAATTCTTTAATTCTTTTTTTTGAAGGCCACTACTATCCAACATGGAGAAACCCACTCTATGAACTTGCCATCAGTTCTGGGCTTTGGGCCAAATCTGAAGGATCTCGAGTTCAAAATAAATTTAGTTGGGTTAACAAGCCCAAGTTCTACCACATGTTTTAAAAGATGTGGATGACATTTGGTGTGCCCTTTATTTTTTTTAAGAAGAGAAACAAATAACGCATTGCGTGGTAGAAAAAAAAAACAAAAAATACAATGGCAAAGTTTTTTTTAGAAAATTTATTTTTCAATCAATTTTTATAAATAAATAAAAATACTTAATAAACACCATAAAAGCTTTTCTAAATTACTAAAATACACCAAAATAACCCAAATATGAAAATCAATGAAAGAAAAAAATTTTAAACTGAGCCCAATCAATTTTTATAAGTAAAATAAAGATTTGAAACCAGCACAATCGAATCTCCATTGTTAAATAGAATTTATCGACACTATAAACAATGAGTTTCTTTGTTAAAAAATAGCTAACCCAATAATGTTTTTTCTTTTAGCTATTTCCAATGAATTTCTCTCACATCTCTTTAATATAGGGATTGAATAATGAACAAGATGAATTTTAGAATCCAAATAGAAATTGTAGTGAATTTAAAATAGGACATGTGTGTTCACTTTTTTTCATTTAGTTCTCTATTTCTTAATTTTTTATTTTTATGATAATTTAAAATATACTTTTATTTAATTAGGCTATAAAAAGATTCCATTAAAAGAAAAAAAATATTGAAAATGAAAAAAAGAGAAGGCAAGAGCTTTATTGTTTAAATAAAGAATGAAACCGACGTTAGTTGGTTTAATTGTTTTTATAATTCTATCCAAAGACTCTTTGAAAATTAATTAAATAAAAGACTTTTAGCTTTCTTTTTATATAATAAAAAATAGAAGAAGTCGGAGTTTGGTACCCCTCCAAAGGTAACCCTTTGGTGTTTATAGCATTAGGTTCCTGCGAGAAGGGTATAAATATATTAAATGGCTAGGGGTTGTGGCAAGGGACTAAAGTCCGGTTTGAAGCTACTGTTTAAGATTCCATTTTAAATAGAGGTTTGCCAAAAATTTAAATTTTTTTTCTTAAAATTATTTTTTTATGTGTTTTTATTGTTTTGATTTGTTAATGTTAAAAATATATTTTAAAAATTAAAAAAAACTTATTTTAATATATTTATGAAAAAAAAAATTTTAAAATAACTGTTATTATATTTTCAAACACTCCAAAAAACAAATAACAGAAAAACCTAAAACTATGCACTAATATTGATAGAAACATGTTTTTATCCTATTTATCTTATAACCCATAACTATATATAAAAAGCATAAATATTACATAAAAATAGTTGATTTAACTAAATTGTATTAATTTTATAACTAAAACAGGAATTTTAATATGGATTTTTTTTATTTTATTTCATATAAAGCTAATAATTAATAATTTAATTAACTTTTCCTTTTTTCATAAAATCTAATTATTAGTAATTGTACTCATTCCATATCTAATTAGGAAAAAGACTAAACCAACAATATATAATTTCTTAACACTATTTAATTTCATTTTTTATATGGCAACACATGCATTATACAAAATCTTAAATATTATTAAAAAAAAAACCTCTTAAACCATCCCTAACCTATATACTACATCATTTAAAATTAACAAAAGTGTGAAAATACTTTAAAACATGTCATTGAAGGATGTATTGTAAAAAAATATTAATTTAATAAAATTTAGCAAATTATTAAATTCATATTTCTTTACAATAGATCCATCTTATGTTGTTGATTGCAAGAAAGACTAAAGTTCTCTCTCTCTCTCTCTCTCTATATATATATATATATATTACCTTATAATCTAAACCACGTGGGATTTTTACCATGCATTTTTTACTGTTCATCCTCTCACATTTTACTATGGATGGACTATGCAAAATTTTATATTTTTTCAATTTGGTTCTCAAATTTTTTTAGGTGATTTAATTCTATTTAAGGAGCAATTGATTTTAAATTTTTATGAAATGATGAAAAACATGGCAAACATGAGTGGCGTACTATAAGTTTTGAAAAAGATGCACTTGGTCCTCTAACTTAAACAATTATGTAAATTATACAAATTTGATCCCTCGAAATTGTTCCAATTCCATTTTGGTATAAAATTTTATTCTTGTTATTTTTTTGTCCTTAGTTGAGAGAGGAGAGAAATAGATTGTTGGATTTCAGTGATAGAGAGAGAAACATGTCGTTGACACCGATTTAGACCACCAACATGGGGGTATTTGTATCAAATTGTTTCATTTGATGAGAAAGGGTTCCTACTAGGTGTTTTTATACCTTAAACGTTCTTGAAAAAACAGAACTTAGCTCGAGTTGATTTTTAGTTTTGGGTTGAGTTCAGTTTTTTGGGCAGTTTTTTGAGGTCATTGATAGGTTTATCATGATTTTCTAAGGTGTTTTTGGTCAAAAACAGGTTGCAAAACTGGTTTTTTAGTCAAAATAACATAAACCCTGATTTTTCAGCCACCATAATGGCTGGAATCTGGGCAAAACAGGCGATGGGGTCGTTTGCCTCAGCGTGCAACGCATCGTCTGTTTCTTTTTCAAAAAAAAAGGTGGACGCACAGATTAAAAAAAAGGTCCAATCGCGTGGGTCTTGGTGAAATGGGCTAAACGGGCTGGCCTGACCCTTTTTTCCCTATTTTTTGAATTTCAATTAATGCTTTTTTTTTATTTTCTTAAAAAAAATTATTTATATTTACATAATACCTCTTTTATCTTTTATTTTGTTTAGAGAGCCTCTTTTAAATAATAATGATTTTTTTGGTTATGCATTTAATTTTTAAAGAGGTTTTTTTATTCATTTATGATTTTTTTTAATCTTTTTTATAGAAAAACTATGCTTATGAAAATAAAAAATATTTATTTTTAGATGATATTTCTAATATATGTAGCCTTACATATTATTCTTGTTTTTTTTTATTTTATTCAATCAATTTAACATGTTTGTCTATTTCTATTATCGTTTGATTAAATAAAAAATATTTTAATAAACAAAAATTAGAAAACATGGTCGGTTAAATGTCCTATCTTGCGAGATTAAATATCTTAATCTACATTTGTCTCTTGGTTTTTCAAGTTTTGTTTTTAGATGTCATTAATGATTTTTTTATTTATTCATGAACACATATAGTTTTCAATTTATTTGATTACATGTGTGCATAAATTTTTTGATTTGTTAAATTTCTTGAAGTACAAAAATGCGTTGAAAAAATATGCATATATAATATTTTTATGAAAAATAAAAATATTTGACCCGCGGCGGAGCGTGGGTTACATAACTAGTGTGTTTGTGTGTATGTGTGTTTGTGTGTATATGGTATGTAATATAGAATTTTTTTTTATATAAAAGCATGAGTTAAATAATATTGTTCTTATTTTTAAATATGCTTGTAATAAACTTTTTGTTTCCTGAAATATCAAATATGAACTTAGCAAAGGGTCCAAAATATTGAAAGGACTAGTTGTTACTTCAAAGAATATTACACCGGTTGTATTGTCAATTATCAAGTTATAATTTCTGTATTAAAATAATAATTTATTTGCACTTTATTTAAACTATGTAATGAAACTACTATTTAATTTTCCTAGAAAAGAAAGGGAAGTTATCAGTCTAAAAAGAATATTTTGTTTATTAAAAGTGAACTAATAGGTAATTTTAAATAATGTGAAAAGAAGATATCTAACAATATGTTTCTATTAAAAAATTGCTATTTTTTAACCATTATTATAGAGTGTATATTATTTAATTAATTAGTAAAATGATATATAATATTAAATTATTTTAATTAGTTATTCTAAAGTAAAGATTGCGCTCGATCAATAAGTGCCAGTGCTAATTAATCCTCTCTTGTAGAAAAACTTGATATTGACTTTTTTTTCAATGACTTCAATCTCCAGTTTTGCTAAGCTGGCTAAAGCCGATAAGAGATACAACTTTCTTTCTTCCATAGTTTTTAAACCCGATCCGGTGATCGACCCAGTCTAATAATCGGGTCATGAGTCAGATAGGTTGACCCGGGTTAACCCGGGTCAACCCAAAAAAAAAACCTATTAGATTTCAACTCCTCGTTAAAGCAAATGCTCCAAAAAGCAACTTTCAGTTTAGGCAACGTAATTAATTTTGCCTGTCATATCCCATGAATTGTATAATTGTATCCCATCCACGTTGATGCTATCATTTCTTGTACAAGGCCAAAAAAATATGATAAGAAAATTTACAAAAATACCTCCAATTAAAAACCCAATAAAAAAACTCAATAAAGAAAATCCAATTCCAATTCAAAAACCCAGCAAAACCAACGAAAAGTTATTGGGTTTCATGAATTTTATTTTGCTGGCACCCTTACAGACTATATTTGTAAACAAGCAAACCCGAAAACCCATTTTCATAAATTTTCCATGAATCCCACCACCAAAAACACAAAAAAGTAAAAGCACTCTTACAGATTGTATTTGTGGACACCTTGAAAAGTTTCAACCTTTTTAGCATGAGAGAAAGAGGATTACTCTCTCAAAACCTTAGCACCTCTCTCTAAAGCTTCATGATCAAACCCAGCAGTGTTGTTCGTGGGTGACCATTCCTAGGAGCTCTAGATTACCCCCCGTTGTTGATTGAGGCAAAGCGGATGGCTGAGATTGTACAGAAGAAGAAGACGAAGAAGATTGAGGGGAAGGAGAAGGGTTTGAAGAAGAGAAAGGAGAGAAACTAAAAGGGCCATCAGCAAAAAAAACAAAATTTGATTGAGAAAAGAAAAAGGAGGCTGCTATTGCTGATATTAGCCCTCAAATTTCACTTGTTTCTTCCATTTTTTTCTTTTATTGTGTACAGAAATAAAATTATAGACAGTGTATGGAGAAATCTTGGGCAAGACAATTGCCATGGAAGGAGAGACAAAGAGCAAGACAGTTGCCAAAGAAAATAAGGCTGGGTCTCATCCGGGTTTACCCGGGTCGACCGGGTTTCACTAGGTCAACTTTCAAATGGATTTTTACCTCCACCCGGACCGGTTCCAGGTCCGGGTCGACCCACCGGGCCGGTCCGGATTTCAAAACTATGCTTTCTTCCACCGTGAGGCCTGCTAGTTAGCTGATCACCCAAAAGATGAAAATTCTCTCAAATTCTACATTTAATGCATACACATGCTTTTTTAATGCATTCTTTATATGTATAAAAATTCATAATAGCAAAACAAAATGTTTATACTTTCATCTAATTAATTAAATATTTGATAAATAGACTAAGATATTTATTCCACTAATATAAGTCATATACTTAGTTGTTATGTGTAGTAATCATGTTTCTTAGAATATTTTTTTATTTGATGAAGTAACCACTTGCGTCAATAAAAAATAAATAAAAATTATAAATCAATACTGTATGACGAAACTGAAATAAAAATACTAATTTAAATAGCAATGGAAAATCTCGGGTCAAACCATGTAAAACCTGGCCAATTATTTTTTTATTAATATTTTACATGTTTTATTTTTGTTTCTTCTTAGGTAGGTACATTGATCTTTTCTTGACTTGGTTTTCACGACTCTTGTACATTTGAAAAGTCAGTTACACCAGCATTTTATCCAAACACAAGTACGCCTATAACTCCATTTACCTGCCCAGATTTGATTTGGATTACTTGTTTATAAATGACGTGGGCCAGCTAACGATACAACGACAAGTGGCTTGTTGGCAACAAGCATGGCAAAGATTAGAATCTTAGATTGACGGACGAGATCACAGTGATGAACCAGGTCAAGATTACTATTGGTGGGGGTGGGATCGTTGTTCTGTTGGAGGGTAGGTGGTCGGGGTGTCGTTGGACCAGATCTTGTTCTTTTCTGGAGGTTTTTTTTAGTGGATCTAGATCATCAGTCCAATCAATCACACTGTAATTCTTCTAAAAATATAGATTCTTTTGGTTCTAAACAATTACAAATAAAGACGAGTAGAAAAAACCACAATTAAAAAAAATAAATACAGGAAAACTGTAATTTTTTATTGACACAACACAAATTTAAAGAAGAGTTGGAGAAAAAAAAGAGAAAATAATCTAACCACCACCAACCACTATAATTTCATTACACGTGCACCTTGTTATTTACATTGCCACTGGATGCTTCAGACAACACAATAGTTATGCCTTTTTGACCATTATAAGTCGCATAAAGAGAGTAGGTGGTGTTCACTTGATTAGAATAATATACAAGGTTAGACATGTTAAAAATATTAATTTAAAATAAATATTTTTTAGTTTTAAAAACATAATTTATTTATATAAAAAATAAATCATAAATGAATCAAAAATTAAAAAAAACTTGGATTTGAGTGAACTAATATGTAATTTTAAATAATGAGAAAAGAAGATATTTAACACTATGTTTCTATTAAAAAATTTGCTATTTTTTATCCATTATTATAGAGTGTATATTAATTAATTAAATGATATAATATTAAATGATTTTAATTAGTTATTCTAAAGTAAAGATTGCGATCAATCATTAAGTGCCAGTGCCAGTGCCAGTGCCAATCCTCTCTCGTATAAAAACTTGATATATAAATTTGTAAGAAATGAACACATAGTAGTAGAAAGCAAGGGACACCATGATCTCTGTCCACTATAGTTAAAGCAGAACTTATTATTGATTGAAGGACTTACATAATCAGTAGTCATCTTATATATATATATATATATATATATATATATATATATATATATATATATGACTAGGGCAACATATAGTAGTTATTGTATAATGCATTACGCAGGATAAATATACACAAGGAAAGTACAATATTTTCTATATTACAACACATCCCATAATACACCCCCTCAAGCTAAAAGTGGGTGAACCACATGAAGCTTGAATTGCAAAGGAGCAAAAGCAGAGTGGGGAAATGACTTAGTAAGAACATCAGCTACTTGGTCTTTGGAGGATATAAAATGAATCTGTATCTCCTTTTTAGCCACTCTATCACGAACAAAGTGATAATCAACCTCAACATGCTTTGTACGTGCATGAAAGATAGGATTAGCATACAAATACGTAGCACCCAAATTGTCGCACCAAATGGTGGTAATAGGATTGGGAGAAAAACATAAATATGTTAGAAGATAACGAAGCCAAAAAACCTCAGCAGTACAATCAATTAATGCTTTATATTCTACTTCAGTGGAGGAGTGAGCGACAATACGTAGCTTGCCAAATTTCCATGAAATGGGAGTGGTGCCGAGAAAGACAATGTAGCCACTCGTAGACTTCCGATCATCAATGCTCCCCACCCAATCAGCATCAGTAAAACCATGAAGTGATAACAATGAGCCACGAGTAAGGTGAAGACCAAAGGAAGACGTACCTTTCAAGTATTGTAGTATACATTTGACAGCCGTCCAATGACTCTTAGTAGAAGCATGCATAAACTGACAGACCTTATTGACAACATAACATATGTTTGGTCTAGTAAATGTGAGATATTGAAGAGCATTAATAATTTGACGAAAACAAGTGGGGTCCGAGAATGGCTCATTAGTCGGTAGGCCACTCTTGGAGGCAGAAGCCAGTGTATCAACAGGCTTGCACGATGACATACCGGCATGACTCAGGATATCAAGAGCATATTTGTGTTGACTAAGCATGAGACCCATACTGGTGGGAGTAACTTCAATCCCCAAGAAATAGTGAGCATTAACTAGATCTTGGAGTTTGAATTCTGAACCCAGCAGGATAACAAGACGTTGAATCAAAGTGGAGTTACTACCAGTAAGCAGAATGTCATCCACATAGACAAGAAAATAACAAATATCATGATTCACATTCAGAATGAATAAGGAAGTATCAACCATGAAAGCGTGAAAGCCAACTGACAGAAAAAAGTCACTCAGTTGTTTGTACCAAGCCCGCGGAGCTTGTTTAAAACCATAAAGAGACTTGTGAAGGTGACACACATGAGTTGGCAGGATAGGGTCAACAAATCCCGTGGGTTGTTACATATAAACAACCTCCTGAAGTGAATCATTGAGAAAGACATTATGAATATCAAGTTGTCGTATCTGCTAACAGTTAGATACGACAATGACAAGGACTAGGTGGACAGTGGTTGGTTTAACAACATGAATGAAGGTTTCTGAGTAGTCGATACCTTCCTATTGCATGAACCCTCGCATAACCAAACGCGTCTTGTAGCGTTCAACAATACCATAAGCTCGGTGCTTGATTTTGTAAACCCATCGGCAACTAACAACATTCATAAAAGGCTTTTATGGAACAAAAAACCAAGTACCATTGGCATGTAAAGTTGTAATTTTAGATCTCATAGCAGAATGCCAGCACAGAAAACGATTAGCTTCTTTGAAAGACAAAGGTTCGTGAGCAGAGGAACATGTTACCTATGAGTTAGGAGGTAGTGGAGAGGTAGAAACCGAGCTCAAGTTGATAGACTTGTGCTGTCGGGGACGCAGCACCATGAGGTGCTATCAGGAAACCACTAGAGCGAGAGAGTCAGAAGACGTGATGGGCGTTTGCTGCTATGGAATGGAGTAGCAAGAAAGATCAATACAGAGATCTAAGCCCGGTGGTGACTATGCAGGACCTGTGAAGGAGATGTAGAGCCTGACAGGGAAGCTAGGGGTGTAGCAGAAGGAGGAGAATCAGATGCTGTGATGTTCATAGCAACAGAACCTGAACTTGCAAAATGATCAAGAGACATAGTTACAAATGATAGTAAGGGGATCGAGGAATGTGTGGGGAGGGTTGGTGTTTGATGTAGGTTGTGTGATGAGAAGTATGTTAAAACAGGAAGGTGGGAGATAGGGGTCAATTGTGGGTTAGAATGGGTTGCGGCAGAAACATGATCAGACTTAAGAAATGGAAAGGAATGTTCATGGAAGCGAACATGACGAGAGATGTAAATACGTTCAGAAGACAAGTCAAGACAATAATAAACTAGATGACATGAACTATAGCCTAGAAACACACAAGGAGTAGAGCGATAGTCTAACTTACAAACATTAAATGGTTGAAGAAACGAAAAGTAGAGACATCCGAAAGTATGCAGGAAACTATAATCAGGTGGTTGATGAAACAAACATTCAAACATAGATTTGTTTCATAAGACCAATGTCAGCATACGATTAATAAGATAAACAGAGATTTCAAATGCATAATTCCAGAATTTTAAAGGTGCCTTACAGTGACCAAGATGGGTAAGACCAGTTTCGACAATATGACGGTAACGACACTCTACAGTACCATTTTGTTCATACGTATGTGGACATATGATGTGATGATGAATACCAATAGTTTTGAAAAAGGAATTTAATTTATGATATTCACCACCACAATCATTTTGTATTGATTTTATTTTGCGAGAGAACTGTCGTTCAACCAAAACTTGAAATTGATGAAACACATTAAACACATCAGATTTGACACTAAGAGGATAAAACCAAATAAATTTTGTGTGTACATCCACAAAGATCACAAAATAACAGAAACTATCAGAAGATAAAACAGGGACAAGGCCCCGAACATCACTAAAAATTAGTTTAAGAGGAGCAGATGTTTTGTGACCGTAGGTCCTAATGACAAACATAATGATTTTCCTAACAGACATGCTAGACACTGAAAATTTAAAGGACGAGACGTACAAGTGACCTTTTTATTTGACGCTAAGAAACTTAGAACCCAGGAGCTTGGGTGACCAAGTCAACGATGCCAAATATCAGCATAGGTGGATAAACTAGCAGATAGAAAAGCTTAGGGCATAAACGTGGCAGAAGACTCTGAAAGGACGTAAAGGCCATCTTTACTCTAATCAGAAAGCAGAACCTCCTTGATTATGAGATCATTAACATAGAAAACAGTAGAGTGAAATTAAAAAAAGACACAATTTTCACAGCAGAATTGTTGAACAGATAAGAGTCTTTTTTTAATTTTTGGAACATGCAAAACATTAGACAACATAAAAACTCGTTTAGGGGTACTTAAGATATTATGGGCTGTATGAGATATAACAAGTCTCTTACCATCACCAACATGCAATTGATCATTACTAAGATAAGGTTCTGCATGTGTCATACCGGCAATATCTAGAGTAACATGTTGATTTATGCCAGTGTCAGGAAACTAAGTGACAGAATTTGTTGTGGAAGCTTCACTAAAAGAAAGGTTGATCGAGGCGTGATTACCATGTTGCACAAGCTGGGAGCATTGCTATGCAGAGTGCCCAAATATATTACAAAGCTGGGAGAAGTTGGATAGTTGATGCTGGAATGAATCTGCAGTAGAATTTCTGCAGAGGGAGCCGAAGTTGGCTACTGATATGCTATCTGTTTACAAGAGTGTAGACTGGGACACAATGCAATTTTTCAGAACTGAGGCAGGGAAGAGGAAAGAAGATGAAAAACGTTATTTTTTAGAGGAAAAACGTCTGCAGCAAGTTCTTTGGCAGAGAAAAAGAGGATGTGCTGATCAAAGGGAGAAGAAACAAGCGTAAATCTGTTTAGATAATTTAGTCTCTAATACCAAGTTGAAGCACAACTTATTATTGATTGAAGGACTTACATAATCAGTACCCATCTCTTCTATAAATATAACTAGGACAACATACAATAGTTATTATATAACGCATCATGCAAGATACATATATACAAGGAAAGTACAATTAATTAATTAAACTATAATTAAAAGGGATTATTTTTTTTACTGTGGACTCACAATGCAGTCCACAGTAAAAGATGAGCCCTTTTTTTTTTTTTTTACACTTTTCGAGTTTTTATTCTTTTAATAATTTTTTTTGTTAGGGTTAAATTTTTTTTATTCAGTTATCAGATTTTCATGACACGGATCTCGGGTTTAATAGGTTAACATGGTTTGACGAGTTAACCCATAAATTTGTTTTTTGCTTTTTTTCTTTTTAATTAATTTTTTTTGTTTACTTTAGTTTGTTAATATTAAATTTATTTCCATTTAGTAAACGATGAGCTGGTTTGTTTTTTTCACTCTTTTAGAGTTTTTTTTTTTGCTTTTTTTTTGTTTTTTTGTTTTAATATTTTTTTTGTTAATGTTAAATTTTTTTTATTCAGTTATCAGACTTTCATAACACGGATCCCGGGTTTAACAGGTTAACATGGTTTGACGAGTTAACCCAGAAATTTTTTTTGTTTTTTTTTTCTTTTTGATTAAATTTTTTCGTTTACTTTAGTTTGTTAATGTTAAATTTCTTTTTATTTAGTTATTAGACTTTCATGACACATATTTCAGGTTTCACGGGTTAACCTGGTTTCATGGGCTGTCAATTTTTTTTGTTTTTTTATTTTAATAATTTTATTTATTTAATTTAATTTGTTAATATTAATTTTTTTATTTAGTTATCAAACTTTCATGACACGGATCCCGGGTTTAACGGGTTAACCTGATTTGGCAAGTTAACCCGAATTTTTTTTTCTTTTTAATTAATTTTTTTCATTTAGTTTGGTTTGTTAATTGACAATAAACTAAAACTGCTCAGTGTTTCACTGTGCAAGTCCACAGTGAAACGCTGAGTTGTCTTCTTCTTTTTTTTTTTTGTTTTTTTGTTTTTTCTCTGTTTTTTTTCGTTTTCTAGCCTTTATGGGTTTTTTTTTTGTTTTTTTCTTTTAATGAATTGTTTTTGTTTAATTTTTTTTGTTAATGTTAATTTTTTTATTTAGTTATCAGATTTTCATGACATGGATCCCGGGTTTGACGAGTTAACCTGAATTTTTTTTTTTACTTTTTTTCTTTTTAATTAATTGTAACATATACTAAAAGGAATTAGTGTTTTATTGTGGACTGCACAGTGCAGTCCACAGTAAAACACTGATGCTTTAGGTTTTTTTTTTTTTTAAGTTGTCTCATTTTTTTAGCATTTTTTTATGCCTTTCGGGATTATTGTTTTGCTTATTTCTTTGTTTTTTTCTTTTAACAAATTTTTTTGTTTAATTTAATTTAGTTTATTAATATTAATTTTTTTATTTAGTTATCAAACTTTCATGACATGTTTTCCGAATTTAAGGGGTTAACCTAGTTTAACAAGTTAACCAAGAATTTTTTTTTTGCTTTTTAATTAATTTTTTTTCATTTAGTTTAGTTTGTTAATACTAATTTTTTTTCTATTTAGTTATCAAACTTTCATGACACATATCCCGAGTTTCACGGGTTAACCTGGTTTCACGGGTGAACCCAATTAATTATGGGTTGATCATCAATTTTTTTTGTTTTTTTATTTTCATAAATTGTTTTTGTTTAATTTAGTTTGTTAATGTTAAATTTTTTTAATTTAGTTATCAGACTTTCATGACATAGATCCTAGGTTTAACGGGTTAACATGGTTTGACGAGTTAACCCAGATTTTTTTTGTTTTAATTAATTTTTTTTGTTTGGTTCATTTTCTTAATTTTCACTTTTTTTTTAATTTAGTTACCAAATATTCATGACACGAATCCCGAGTTTAACGGGTTAACCTAATTTGACGAGTTAACCTGTAATTGTTTTTTTGCTTTTTTTTGCTTTTTAATTTTTTTTCGTTTAGTTTAGTTTGTTAATGTTAAATTTCTTTCTATTTAGTTTTTTTTCCTCTTAGAGGTTTTTTTTCTTTTATTTTCTCTTTTTAATTAATTTTATTTAATTAATTTAGTTTATTAATATTAATTTTTTTTAAGTAGTTCTCGACTGATGCCTTTAGTTTTTATTTTTGTTTTTTTGTTGTTTTTATGGCTTTGACTATGGACTGCACAGTGTAGTCCATAGTGAAAAGGCTTATGCCTTTTGTTTTTTTTTTAATTAATTTTTTTTGTTTAATTTAAATTGTTAATGTTAAATTTTGTTCTATTTAGTTATCAAACTTTCATGACATGGATTCCAGATTTGACAGGTTAACCTGGTTTGACAAGTTAGCCGAGTTAATTCTGGGTTAACCCATTAATTTTTTTTCCTTTTTAATTATCAAACTTTCACAATGTGAATTCAAGGTATGACGGGTTAACCTGATTTGAAGGGTTAACACAGTTAATTCATATTTTTTTCTTTTTCTTCATTAGTTTTTTTTCTTCCTGTTGGTTTTTTTCTTTATTTTTTTCTTTTTAACTAATATATTTAATTATTACACTTTTATGACACGACCTTGCAGTCAGACACAAGTCCAATGCTATTGGGTCTGGTATTGTAGTCCAGATACTTTTATGCTAAGGGTTAACCCAAGTTTAATGTTATTATTAATATTATAAATATTACTTTTGGGTCAAGCGTTGCAACCAAACCTAAGACTCTTGGGTATAACTTTGCAAAAAAACCCAACACTTTTAGATCTTGACTTTTTTTAAAATACAAAAAATAAATTGACACGCGGTATCGCGCGGGGTATGTAACTAGTATTTCCTATATTACAACACATCCCATCAATCATTGACTTTTTCCCCCAATAAGAGAACAATAAATGTGGCGTCACTTTTTTCGTTGACTTCAATCTCCAGTTTTGCTAAGCTGGCTAAATTAAGCCGATAAAAGACTTCAATCTCCACTTCTTTGTTCCACCATGAGGGCTGCTAGCTTGCTGATCACCCAAAAGATGAACTCTCTCAAAGTCAACGTTATCCTGCTCTCGTTGCTTACCCTTGCCATTATCACTCAAGCACAGGAGGATGCCAATTACCTCTATCATAATTGCCAAAACGCAACCACCTCCACATTAAACAGCACCTACCGAGTCAATCTAAATCTCCTCCTCTCTTCACTTGCCTCGAATGCAACCCGGAATAATACCATTGGATTCTACAACACCTCTTTCGGGAAGAACACTGATCAAGTGTACGGCCTGTTTATCTGCCGTGGCGATGTTAGAAACACTGTTTGCCAAAATTGTGTCACCTTCGCCACCAAAGATATAGTCCAGCGTTGCCCAATCGGAATAGTGTCCATTGTGTATTACGATGCGTGCATCCTACGTTACTCTAACGTAAACTTTTTCTCTAAGGTGGATCAAAGCCCTGTTTACTACATCTGGAAGTTACAGAATATCACAACCGAACCCCAGCGTTTTAACAATGTAGTGGGAGCCGCCGTGAATGATTTGGCTGCTCGAGCTGCAAGTGCTCCTCCAGGTGCTAAAAAGTTTGCCGTGAACAAAACGTCTTTCGATGCGTTCCGAAATATATACAGCCTTGCCCAGTGCACACCGGATTTATCTAGCTTTGATTGCAATCAATGTCTCAGTGCAGCTATAGCTAGGTTGCCCATTTGCTGCAGCAGCAAGATAGGAGGAAGAGTCTTGTTTCCTAGTTGTTATATTCATTATGAAATTAATTTATTTTATAATGCAACGGCAGTCGCAGCCGACTCACCGCCTCTTCCACCTCCGCCCGTGGCTCTTCCTTCTCTCCCACCTCCTCTTTCAGCGACAAGACCAGAAGGTAAAGTTATTTTGCATTATTTATTGTTTTTGTCAATATCTTTAATCCCCACTCTAACAAAGTCGTTACTATAGAATGCACTAGTCGAAATTTAAATTTATCTCTTAAATTTTTTGGATGAGATTTATTTATTAAATTACAAAATACAAAATCCTTAAATCATTTTGGAAAAAAAATTAATCCTTTTGTAAATTTTAAAATTAAGTTGGTTGGTTGGTATTCTTGATTCAAATGTGATGGTTTTTGCCCAATTCTTGTAAGGTATTCTTGCCATGTGATCTTACGATTTTATCCTCCTAATTAAAGGCAACTCACATGTTTGAAAATCAATTCCTAGTCCTCGTTAGAGGAAAGTGTATCCCACGCCACGTGATAGTACCTCCAAAATGGCTCGGTTGTGTATGTGATGGCCTTGGCCTAATCCTTTGAGATATTATCCTCTTTGGTTACTTGGGCACACGAATTTGTGCGTGTTGTGCAAAACTTGCAATAAAATAAAATAACAAACACTTGCAATATTAACAATTTAAAAAAAACCCATCTAAAATAAGAAAAGAAAACCTTGCAAGAACAAATCCCTAAAGTCAAGCCCTCTAAAGATAAACTTCTCAAAGCTACCACACTACATATTTTTCCTAGTAGAGATTTGCGACACGATTCAACAATTCAATTTTTACTCATCAAGATTAAATCAATCTCTTTAATAGTTAAATTAGAAAATTCTTCAGGCTTTTACTTCTTACATCTTGAACTTAGATTAACCAAAAAAACTTGAGAATTTATTGTAGCTCCAGAGACAAATCAAAATTGCTCCTTACTTAAAAAAAAAACCTTTTAACTAGGCATTGATGGTAATATTATCTCTTTACTATAACACAATTATCTTTAACAATTTATGTAAGATTAAGTTGATAATTTAATATTTTTTACATAGTAAAAATATTTATGTATCCCTACAATAAAAAAAAATATGTTGTCTTTCACTTAGGGAATTTTGATATTTTTATTTTTTTTAAATAGTTAAATTACTTTTATACCATAAAGATAAAATCAATATAACTCTCTCACGTGAGCTTTTTCATCTTTTTACCATGATTTTTTTTTAATATCATGATATTTCAAGAACATTGTTTTATTTTAACAAATGTCAGATATTGTTTTTTAAAAAAACTTATTGGTGAGTGGTAGTAGCCCCCGAGTCCTTTAACCGGCGCGTGCAGGTTGCTCGGCCAACGAATGCTGCCATCACTAACATTGTTGGAATTGTCATGGCGCCCCAATGCAATGGGGTGGCTCGTGTTTTAAGATTCCCAATTATGTGGCATCGATAACCATTTTTCTCCTCTGTTATCTTTCTCTAAATTTATATTTTCATGCCAAATCTTTAACAACTCTAGAATAACCCTTTAATTTTTTAATTCTTCAGATTTAGTCTTTATTCTTTTTACTATAATTTTATTATCTTGAATAATTTATAAAATTGGTATGCCTTTTCAATTTCATCCCTCTTCACTTTTTTCATCTATTAAATTTAATCATTGTTCTTTTGATTGCTATTTTTTTGTTCGAAATAATTTTTTAAATTGATTTTTCTTTACAATTTCGCCCTCCTTTGTTTTTTTTCCTATCAAATAATTTAATTTTCATTCTTTTGATTGTCAATTTTTTTGCTTTGACAAGTTTTTTAAATTGGATTGTAAATTGGTTTGTAATAAACTTTTTGATTGAAAATGAATCCAGGATTTCACGGGTTGCGAGTTTTAAAGATTTGACCAGGTTTATGATGTTTTCTAGGTTTGCTTGGTTTTTTATTTTCCTTTGTCTAAGTTAATTTTTTCCCGTCTCATCCTCCAATATTTATTTAATGGGAGATTGGGTTACATATTGTTTTAGCTTGCTTTCTGCTAAATTTTTTGTTGGTTTTGAAAATGACCCGGTAATCTTAACCCTTTTAGTTATCGTTCTTTGTTGGGTTTTTTTTTTTTTTGTAATTCTTGAAATTAATATCTTTTACTAATTGCATCCTTAAATATTTGATATTATTTTTTAAACAATTTATAAGATTAATTTTTTTTTTCTATTTCATCTCCCTTTATTTTTTTTATCTTTCGGATTGTGTTCTCACTTTTTCGATTTCTATTTGTTTTATTTGAAATAACTTTTTTAATTTATTTTCTTTCTCTAGGATTTTTCATTGATTTTAAAAATAACTCAGGTTTCTCAAGTCTTTTTATTTGTTTTTTTTGTTGGATTTATTTTCTCTAATCAATATTAAATTAGTTAAAAATTAAGCTTTTTGATTCAGCTCGAATCTAGAATTTAATGGGTTGCGAGTTTGAGATATTTGTTAGGTTTTAAAAGGTTCACCCAATTTTTTTTGTTTTTTTAAGCTGATGAGTTTTTAATTTTTTATTTAATATTTATATAATTAATGATTAGACTTTTGTTTTTTATTATGAGCCTTCTATATGGTTCTTTTTTTTGGGTTCCCATATTTTTTTTTATGTTTTCCATATGTCACCCTTTTTTCTTCGTTAGGTCTATGGCCGGAGTCACATTATTTTTTTTAAAAAAAATAAAACATGCTTGCCTCATAAAATTATAAATGTTTTTCAATTTCACCGCTACCATTTTTTTATCTGTTAAATTTGATCCCTATTATTTTGATTGCTATTTATTTGGGATCATTTTTTAGATTGTTTATATATATATATATATATATATATATATATATATATATATATATATATAATGTCATCCTCCATGAGTTTTTTTCTATTAAATTTGATCCCTTTTTTTTTCTTTTTCAAGTTTTTTAAATTAATATTTTTTTTCATGGTTTTATCTTTTAAAATTAAATTGGTTAAGAATTAAGTTTTTTGATTCAACTTGAATCCAGGAAACCGTTAGTTTTAGAGATTGGATCAGGTTTAGAGGTGTGCTCGGGTTTCCTTAGTTTTTTGTTTTCTTTTTCTTAAAGATAATGTTTTTTTTAACCTTTTTTTTAGTTTTGCATTATTATTTTTTACGGTTTGCTTTCTATAAGATTAGTCTCGGGTTCATGACTAGGGTCACCAATTTCAGAGCTTAAGAGGGGTTGACTTGTTTTTGTTCTTTTTTTAAATTGATTTATTTTTATTTTATTTTTCAATATTTCATTTTCTTCTATTAGTTTATCTCAATCATATGCCTATGGTAATAGGGTTTGCAGGTAAACCCAGGTTGACTCGTATTTTTTCTCGTTACCTTTTTAAATTATATATTTTTTTATCCTTCAACATTGAGTTGTTTGATAATTGAGCTTTATGATTATATTAAATTTTCTTTCAAATGTGGTTATTCTAGTATCATAACTAGGTCATAGATTTTGCATCTTAATCCTAGTGGGCACAAATCGAGTTTTTTCATCATTTTTTAATTATCTTTCTTTTTTAATTTTTATCTTTCAATATTTTATTTGTTCGAGATTTAACTTCAGCCATTTTTTTAATTATTTTTTATTCTTTGAAATTATCATGTTCTCATTTGATTTATTAGGAATTGAACTTTGAGCATTTTTTCTTGTTTTGTTTTTCTCTATAAGATTATCTTAATCTTATATCAATGGACGTGAGTTTGCAAGTTAACCTGTTTTAACTCAAGTTTTGTTTTAATTATTTTTTGTTTTTCCCTTCAATATTAGAGTTGTTTAATAATCCAGGTTAGGTTCTTTTTACTTTTTTTATTTTATTTTATTTTTAGTTTATTTAGTGTTGTTGTATTTTATTAATCTTATTATTTGAATTACCAATTAAACCAATAACTCAATTCTCAAATGTTTTTTCTTAGCATTTTTTTCTATGTTGAAAATAAATTTAGCTTATGCAGGTCACAAATCTAGTTTGAATTATAAAGATGGAACATAAATCTGAATTATCTCTTCAATCCCAATTTTTTTTTATTCTTTATCATTTTACTAAATATCCCATCTGGACCATTAAATTTCAGTATAATAGTAAATACAATGGTTTTGATAACCATCACCATTGCACGGATGTTATGAAAAGAGGCATTGGTGCATTCCCATGGACTTTGAGAAAGTTTAACCAAATTGCGAAGGACATATTTTGATAGCATTTGGTCATTTCATTTGGTCATTTCATTTCATCTAGTTTGAAATATAAAGAGGGAACATAAATCTGAACTATCTCTTCAATCTCAATTTTTTTTTATTCTTTATCCTTTTACTAAATATTTCAAATAAGTTTATTGAGTAAGTTTTTTGAGTATATCCATGTCGTCCATCCATAAATCTGAACTATTAAATTTATATCATGGACTTTGAGAATATTTTGATAGCATTTGGTCATTCCATGAGAAAGCAATACTGAACTTATAACCCTGTTTCTAATTATAATGGATCCAAAATCAAAAAGATATTCATGTTGGATTGTCAACGTGTTACAAAAGGTTAATTACTGGCTTGAAAGCCGCTTGACTTTAACCCATGGAATTAAAGTTATCAAACCCAGCCAATTATATGAGATGATTCAGCTCAAGACTTGAATTATAAGTTGGTTTAGTTCATACAGGAAAATCCAATCTAGTATCATTTTAAAATTTATTTTAAGAAATATTTAAAATGAAAAAAAAAAAAAAACTCATAAAGAATCTCATTTAGATTTTAACTAGGTCATTCGGGTCACAGAATAATTAAATTTGACATGGTTAACTCCCAACACAGTTTAATATAAAACCTTGTCTATGCTAGTTACCGGGTCAGCAGTTTGACTCACCGAACCAAGCCAAGTTTATAGTATTTTTACTAAAAAAAAAAATAGTTATCTAAAAATAATTTATTATCTTTTGTTCTTCAAAAAAAATGTTTCGACATCGTTAAATATTTTCTTTTTTCTAATTTCTTAACCCCCCCCCCCCAAAAAAAAAAAAAAAAAAGAGCTCCCATGTCATTCACAATGGATTCGTCTCTGTTTGAAAATGTTTGTATGTCAAAGTTAAGAGCTTTTATGAATTACAATGCGTTTTTGAATGATACCTGTTTCTTTTTGCAGAAAAAGGCGGTGTCTCAACAATTTTAATTATAGCCATTGGCATTCCCATTGCTGTTTCTATCGCGCTTTTCAGCATGTGTTTCTGTTTCCTGAGGAGGGCAAGAAAGACCAGAGATTATGTGCCAGAAAATGATAGTAAAGAACATTAGAAATCTTTTTTTAATTGGGAAACAAAACAAAAGCAGAGTCTTTTCTGTTTTGTACTCTGCCTAATAATATTTTCAAAAGCTCAAAGGAATATCTACTTGTGTTGTGTAGTTGGAGATGAGATTACCACCGAGGAGTCCTTGCAATTTGATTTGAGTACTATAGAAGCTGCCACGAACAATTTCTCCGCTGATAACAAGTTAGGTGAAGGAGGATTTGGTGAGGTTTACAGGGTAAGCAATTCGTGATGCATTTAAATTTTCAAGAACGGGAAATACCTTGTTGCATTAGGATTTAAAAATCCCTTGCTCAAGCATCGGTGAAAGTGCTTTCTCAGGGAACACTTCCTAATGGACATCAAATTGCTGTGAAGAGGCTATCAAGAAATTCTGGACAAGGTGCTGCAGAATTTAAGAATGAGGTTGTGTTGGTAGCCAAGCTTCAACACAGGAATCTAGTGAGGGTGCAAGGGTTTTGCTTGGAAAGAGAAGAAAAGATTCTTGTCTATGAATTTGTCAGCAACAAAAGCCTTGACTACTTTCTATTTGGTATTTATTGCTGATTTTCTAAATGTTCTTCTCATTGCCTTCTAGTACGAGAAATGCATATTTGCCTCTAGGAATATAGTCGATTCTTCGTAATCAGGCACAGTTGTCTTTGAAACAGTTGATCTGCACTCTGACTTGAAGGTTCTGTTTTCTTGATTTTATAGACCCTGAAAGGCAAGGACTGTTGGACTGGTCCAGACGGTACAAAATAATAG
>Ga0325414_1000878_pt1 | contig 27151 bp, 19 predicted proteins | sample PopdelMetagenome_8_FD_206183 | JGI IMG/M metagenome (GOLD analysis project Ga0325414, IMG submission 206183) | Populus deltoides microbial communities from Bellville, Georgia, United States - Leaf-PdKOR-R3 | ecosystem: Host-associated > Plants > Phyllosphere > Phylloplane/Leaf | place: USA... | reverse complement strand
AAAGTCAATCCCTAAACCAATTAAACCTTAAAACTTGCATGCACACTCCTTCATTCAATTTATATCTTCATCTATCTCAATTAATTCTCATATATAATACTCACATTCTCATAAACCAATAGGAGTTTAAAAGATGAAATATAGAATTTTTTTTTTAGAACAACAAAGAAAATCAAAATAAGAAAACCAATATTCTTTCAATACCCCCTCACTTAAAACACGACATTGTCCTCAATGTTGAAATAAAAGAAAAGGAATATAGGAGAATGACAAAAATAAAGTAAAATGCAAAAAATAAAAGATAAGGGAAAAAGAAAGCAAATCTATTTTTTTTTGTGCTGGGTTGCCTGCCAGTAAGCGCTTTTGTTTTATGTCATTGGCTCGACATGTTGCATACTCATTCTTCATAGATTGGTTCAGCTAACTTCGCAGAAGTGGTGAGTTCTGTCGTTCAACCTTCATAGAAAGGTTTCAAGCGATGCCCATTGACATTGAGTACTTTGTTGGTTTCTAAACTTGTCATTTGAACTGCACCATAAGGAAAAATATTAGAAACAACAAAGGGTCCAATCTAACAAGAGCGCAACTTTCTAGGAAAAAGTTTCAAACGTGAATGATAAAGAAGGACTTTGTCTTCAACATTAAACTCTTTTCTTGTAATCATTCGGTCATGGAGACTCTTAGTCTTTTCTTTGTAAATCCTTGCATTCTCATAAGCATCATTTTGTATTTCTTCCAATGTAATTCCAATCTTTTTGGGCACCAAAAGGATAGGCGCTACCCATTCACTGTCTATGATGCGGTGAATGACTCATGCATCATGGGGAACAGTTTGCAAAGCTTGCAAAGCCAATGCTGATTCTTGCACATTTTGGAGAACACATATATGCCTCTCCATCTCTTCTATTTTGGTAAAATCATAGCCATAGCTCAAAGTTACGCTTAATTCATCCTCACTATCAAAATCATAAACTTATTGCACATACTTATCAACTTGGTCATAACATGTGATAGAATAAACATTGCTATAAGGATATGTCATTGCATCATGAAAATTAAATTCAATTTTTTCATCTCCTACCTCCATAGACAAAGTATCATTACCACAATCAATTTTTGTATTGGCAGTTTCCTTCAGCTAATTGTGCCAGCTCAAATTCTTACCCAAATTCTTGAAAAGATGGGTATTGTCATGATTTTAGTTCAGGATCCTGCAATATAGGATTAGCACGATCAGGTTTTTCTTGATGTAAATTACAAATGGTACATACAATCCTAAGAACAAGATCTATTCGTTAAGTGAGTAAGGGTAGGTTTTCTACCTCGTCTCGAAAAAGTCTCATATTTGTCAAGTGACAGTCTTCGTAAAGATAGTATGAAGGCATTGTGAGGAATGGTTAAGGCATATATGCCCACCATTACCAAGCAGACACTTCGATATGAGTTTGGTGTTTCATGAATCTGTACCCTAACCTATATTCATAAGGCAAACCGTTAATCTCCCACCTAACTTAAAGCTTGTGGGCGCTTTTAAAAACTAAAGTAAGTGATGCATAAAGCATTAATCTATATTTAATATACAAATACATATGTGATATAAAAAAAAAAGCATAAAAGAATGCATGTTGATAATAAAAATGATAGACAAAAACAGTAAAAAAATTAATGCATAAAAAAAAATGTGCAGACTAACAAAAAATAAAACATAACAATCAGACAAAAAAACAAAGCTTAGTCCATGGAAGTCCGCAGTGGAGTCGTCATTCTATCGCACATTTACGGCGTCATGGCGATCATCCTCCTAGAACGAGATTTATCATGAAATGGGGAAGAACAAGGAATTCTTGTTTATTATTAGTAAAAAGAAATGGGAGTCGCCACCTATTATTATGGTCACTATGGAATTTATTAGTTTGTGAGAGTCTAGATAAAAGGACAGGTTGTGAATAAAGACGACGTATCACCCGTAAAACTTTGTAACTTTTGATACAATTCTCTATAATAGTGGCTAAGCACAAATATCCTCCTCATTAGAGATTTCATCTCATCTCAAGTATCAACTTACCTCATAATTTCTCATGTTATTTGTCATTAATTGATCCCACCACATAATGGCATGGCCAGTAAAAGCAATCAAAGCAAGCTTGACTTTCTTGGCTTTCGGATAATTATGACACTAAAAAATCCAATACATCTTCTTCTCATATTCTAAATAAACTTCAGAATCATTCTTCCATAAAAAGTCAGTATTTTCAACTTAATTGTACTTAAATATCTATCTAACTCGGCATTATGGTTCTAGTACCTATAATTACCCCTCTGGTGAAAATTATTACCATATCTTTCCTTTATAAACTGACATTTTTAGTGTTGTCTAAAACATTTCCCATGTCTCACGGACATATCTTTAAAATCAACATCACTCATGTCTGCATTATCAGCCATAAACTCATCCACATTAGTGTTAACTCGCGTAACAGCCCTCCTAACATTAAATTATCTTCACTCGGACCTAATTTAAACCCTACCATGATCATTAATACATTTCCTCTCCAACCTATCTTTAAATTCATTGGCCATTCATTCCATCCATTGATTTATAATGTGTAATTGAATTACAATTTCATCGTCTCCTATCTGCGGTTCCATGTTGTTGCTTGCCTTTGATATCTTTGAATCTAGAAATTGGTTAGTTGACAAGAAATATATATTCCTCACTCACTCCCTCACATGTTTACACTCCTCGTGTTTCACTTAAATATAGGTTTTTCACTCAAAATATGTTCACTACGCCTTTTTCCTCTCATCTCACCTTTCTTTGACTCTTGCAGAACTGAAATCAACGCCAAATATAACAGTTGTAGCAGTGTATTTAAATATGTGTACATAATTTAAGAAGTAAGGAAAACATAAAAACAAGCAAAGACGAAACTACGATTATAATTTCATGAGTAATAAATGAATTTATACGAAAAATATATGTTTTTAAAGACGCAAAAGAAAAATGATGTAAAGGTTATATAAAGAAAATTTAATTGACACTTAAATATGTCAATTATGATATTATTATACTGTAATAATTGAAAAATAACAAAAGCAAAACAAGTTTGAATTACTGACGCAAATTAGACATGTTATGACAAGTTCTAATCCCGAATTTAGTTCCTATAGAAAAAAGAACTCCAAATGACCTCAAATTTTATATGAGGTGTTATTAGAACCTTAAAACCTAGTATATAAAATTTGAGAGTTTATAAATTTATTTGACCCGAGATTCCTTTTCGATAGGAATCTAACTTGTTACGACAAGTTTTAATCCCGACCTTGGTTACTATAGAAAAAAAATCTTTAAATGAGCTCAAATTCTATAGGGGGTGCGATTAGGGATCTTAGAACCATTATGTAAAATTTGAGAATTATATGAATTGGTTTGTTCCAAATTCTCCCTTATTTTTGTATTGTGACATTTAAAAAAAAAAGTGACTTTTAGACTTCTTCTTTTTTACTCTTTATGCTACAAATATATTTTAAGATAGTAAAAAACTAAAATAAAACCTTTTTCTTAAGGAACTCTAGATACAAACTACTAAGTTCTAGACTCAAAATAATCAAAAACCGAATAAAAGACAACTAAATTTAAAGAAGCTGAAACTAACAAGATGAAAATAAAGGATATAACTTGATTTTTGGAGCCTAACTCTGATACCAACTTATGCGAACCTTTTGATCATGTAGTCAACCAACCCCCAACGAAGTAGATAATAACCCGGTAAGGACCAAAGGTATTGGAAAAAAAAACTTGGACCTTGAGATAACCTTGTATCTAAGAATCCTATGTAAGTGAATGATCCCATGAAACCAGTTAATTTTTGATAAGTCAATGTATGATTTTTGTCCCTGCAAAGAAAGGTTGTTTTGCCACAAACCAAAAAAAAAAAACTCATGTTTAGTCTCTGACTTGCTACTGAATTTTGCAGCAAGAAAAAAACATAATATAGTCTCCTTAAACTAACCTCTATTAAACCATTTTCAGGTTGCAAGTTAATGGACTTAAACTAGCAATCAATTAACATAAGTCTAATAATGAAATAAATCATTAAACAATGTCTAACAGGTTAGAACAAACCCAAATTAAAAAATAATTTTTTAAAAATAAATAAATAAATAAAATAGAATAATAAAAACAAAGTTTTCATGCCAAAATTCCTTCATGTAGCCAAAATCTCTAATTTTCTCACAATCTTGGTAGATTTTTAGTCTCGACTTCAAACACGTTATTCTCTCTCATATAGATAAATTATTGGGTCTACCATATATGGATGAAAAGCCTGAATGTTTAGGTTTCAGCCTAAACTAAATCGTAGCAAAAGTCCCTTATAGCTTCAGATATTTCCCAAACAGTATACAAAGGTATAGTTTAATAAATTTGATCCTCTAAAATAATATGTTTTTGAACTCTATTGGATCTGAAAATTTACCAAAATTTATTTTCATATGTCTAGTATCTTCCTATAAACTTTCAGCTTATTCTAATGTATGGTTTGAGAGATATGTTTAATCTCGCAAAACTGGTTAGCATATATTTTAGGTCAAATTCGGACCTGACTTGATTTGTATCATTTTATGATTAGTTACCTTCCATTACCTAAATAATTTATTTTTTAATGATAAAATATTTGGTTTTTAAGGTGAAAAACGATGAGGTTTTATTTTGTTTTATGATGGGTAATTAATGGTTAAAACAACAAGAATTGATTCTAATAATTACCATAATTAATTTTGTAATAATTTTGGTTTCAAAAATCACTATAAAATGGAGGTTGAAGGGGGTTTGTTCTGCACACCAAGCAATAGCTCTTATGCCTTATTCTCTTATGTTTTTTCGGCCTTGTTTTACTCTTTTTTTTTCTCTTTGTTTTATTCTATTCTTGAGATTTTGAATCTATCTTTCTAAGATCTAGACCTTGATTAGTAGTGCAACTAATTAAGGTGGTGTTGTTGGAATTCTAAAAAGCTAATTGTAATCATTCATTTGCACCAAGTAACAAGCAATAAATCCTTAAGAAGAAAAGATACTGAGTATTTTATTTAAACTAAGTTTTAGAATAAACTTTATTTTTGAAATAAATTATATATAATTTATTGTATGTTTATTTTATATTTAATTCTATTATATGTGATGTTTGTAGTTATAATACAACGTTAAGTTTACAAGATTAACAAAGTAAGAATTTTAATTTTATGTTCATGTAAATTATGCCTAGTAAAACTAAACATTAAAATCTTACACAATGATGAAACAAAAAATTTATTATTGTATTGTAAAATATTTAATAAAACTTCATGATAAATTAAAATATTTTATAATTATGGGAGAAAAATAGTAGAAAATAGCATAAAGAAGAAATAATATAACCATGTCACATGAAACTTGTATCACTTGTCTAAGAATAATTACATTAAATAATAAAGAATTGTGTTTTTTATTAACTATCTAAGTGTACCTTGTTTGCAAAAACAATTCTTCTAAAAATTAACAGGTTTTCTTCTCATAGTTTTTTTTCTCTTTATCTTTTCTTTGTACATTTTTCTTATTTTGTGTTTTTCTTAATATTTGTTACTGTTGACAAATATATTTATAAGGGTGAAGAGTTATAACATTTGGCAGTTATTATCAAGGTATAACTTTTCATCATTCTCCCTTATACTACCTTAGTAATATAAATAAATTAATATAGATTCAATTTAGCCATTGACCAAAATCTATTTTTTTTTCTTCATCATACACTCACACATGATAGGATCAACTCTCTTATTACTTATATAATATTCATTCTTAACAAATAGATTGTATGACCAGACATACTTTGAGAGCTTAGTTGCTATATATTTTTTTAGGGAATATATATAATTGTTTGATCAATGAATACCTATTGTATGTGCCTGTGAATAGGTCCCTTGTTGTTGATTAGGTCCCGCGGCCTCCTCTGCACCAACACAATTTACTTTGTCATTGTTCATTCATTTGAACCGGTAAAATTCTAATACCAATTACACATTTATTTTTTTTCACAAAAATCCTTATTCAATTTAACCTATCAACATCAATTATCTTTAATTTGACAAGATTTCTCAATAATATTATTATTAAACTCTATTGTCTAATTTTCTTCTCCTTTTAGCCGAAAATAACCTAGGGAAGAAAGTGAAGATTTTTCTTTTCTCTTTGAAAAATTCTTACTCCTTTCATATAATAACACTTATAAACCTATATCTTCCCACATTTTCCCAACAATTGGATTAAAATCTCAAATCCCCTAAATTATTCCTTTTTTGGCTGAAAATTCAATTAAAATTAGGGGGGGTTTTGGTTCTTTTAATTTAAAATTAAACACTTACCCAACCATACTTCATGCTTTCTAACATGACTAAATCATAATTTGCATTATTCCCATAATTTATAACATACATCCACAACTTCACATAATCATAATTTTGCATAATCTTTCATCAAACATAAAATTAGAAAAATTAATCAATTGAAGCATGTTATTTACCTCACTTTGATAAGGATTCAAGGAAAGAATGCAAGAAAAATCAAGTTTTCTTCTCCTCCCTCTTCAAACCCTAACTTAAAATTTTTCCTCCAAAGCACTCACCACCTTAAAACCACCCTCTCTTAATGTTTAACTAAGGTAATCACCCTAATTACTCATATTAATTGATGAAACCAATAAGAATTTGAGTAAAAAAATTCACACAATTCCTCCTCCTCTCTTTGTTTCAAGCTTGATAAACCAACGGTAGAAGAAGAATTGGTTACGTGAGAGTTAGCTGAGAAGAAGAGTTGAAGAAGAACTTGTTACGTCAGGATTTCTGTTAATTATCTCTTCTTCTCATTATAACTAACTCTAACTATATTGTAACCAACTCTAACTGCCTTAGCTGCAGTTATATTAACTACCATGACAGGCTGTTAGTTATGACAGCTGTCATGACAGTATGTAGTTATATATCTACATGGTGTGTGCATGTATAGAATCATTGAGAAGAAATACAATCAGTAAAAGAGAAGGAATTCTCAAATTCTATCTTGGTATCAGAGCTTCAAAGAGAAACTTCTTTCCTTCTTCGATCCAACCATGACTTCTGCTTCGAATCAGTCCTCCTTAACCTCCAGTCCTCTTGGATCTGGGCAAACCACAACAATGGCACTCACTTCATCTTATCAGCAGCTCAACCATGTATTACCAGTAAAACTTGATCGAACCAACTATGTTTTTTGAAAATCTCAAATTGATAATACTGTTTTTGCTAATGGTTTTGAGGACTTCATAGATGGTACCTCTGTTTGTCCAGAAAAGGAATTAAGTGCAGGTGTAATTAATCCAACCTTCATTGCTTGGAAGAGACAAGATCGCACAATCCTTAATTGGATCTAGTCATCTCTCACACCAGCTATCATGGCACAAATCATTGGACAGTCTAGTTATCAGTCTGCTTAGAATGCATTGGAGAAGACCTTCTTTTCTTCTTTAAGAGCTTGAATAATGCAACTAAGGCTTGAACTGCAATCCACAAAGAAAGGATCTCTGTCTATGATAGACTACATCATGAAGGTGAAAGGAGCTGCAGACAGTTTAGCAGCCATTGGAGAACCTGTATCCGAACAAGATCAAGTCATGAATCTACTTGGAGGACTCAGTTCTGACTATAATGCAGTAGTAACCGCTATCAACATTAGAGATGATAAAATCTCAGTTGAAGCTATTCACAGTATGCTTTTAGCATTTGAAAATCGACTTGAGCAACAAAGCTCAGTAGATCAAATTTCCACAATGGCAGCCAATTATACCTCTTCCTCTAATAACAAGGGTGGTGGAAGGAAATATAATGGCAGTAGAGGGCACAGCTACACAAGCTACACCCCAAATGCCAGCAATTACAACTACAGAAGTCGTGGTCATGGGGGCAGATATACACAGAATGGAAGACATAATTCAATCAATTCAGAGAAGCCATAATATCAGTTATGTGGCTAATTTGGCCATACAGTACACGTCTACTATCACAGATTTGATATTTCCTATCAAAACTCTTCAAACAGTGGTACTAACTCTTTGAATATGAATAACATAAATCAAAACAATATACATGCTATAGTTGCCTCCTCTAATAATCTTGCAGATGATAATTAGTACTTTGATTCTGGAGCAAGTCATCACCTGACTCAGAATGTGGAGAATCTAACTAACTCTACTCCATACACAGGGACAAATAAGGTCACAGTTGGTAATGGTAAGCATTTATCCATTTCCAACACTGGTTCCCTTCGTCTAGTCTCTAACTCACGATCATTTCAACTTTGAAAAGGTGTTTCATATCCATTCATCTCAGCAAATTTGATAAGTGTTGCCAAGTTCTGCTCAGATAATAATGCTTTGATTGAATTTCGATCTAATAGTTTCCTTGTGAAGGATCTGCATATAAAGAAGATACTGACACAAGGCAGACTTGAGAATGGACTTTACAAGTTTCCAGCACTGAACAACAAGAAAATAACATATGTTGGCATTAAAGATTTGTCTATTTTTCATTCTCCAAGCTCCAGAACCACTCATAATAAAATGGACATATGGCATCACAGACTAGGTCATACTGCCACTAATGTTATAGTCTAAATATTACAAAGCTGTAATGTTTCCTATTAAAAGAATAAAGCTGCTAATTGCTCCACTATGTGTTCTTCCTAACAACTTGCAAAGAGTCACAGATTGCCCACTCATCTCTCCTCCTCTCGTGCTTCCAAACTATTGGAACTGATTCATATGGACATTTGGGGGTCTGCCTCAGTCAAATCCACATCTGGTGCTAAGTACTTATCATGTTCTTAGATGATTTCTCACGATACACGTGTGTTGCTACCCAAATTTTGAACCATGTTTTGATAAATTTTCAGAAAAATCCAAAAATAGTGAAAAACAACGAAAATCTAAAAAAATACATTTTTTAATATATTTGCATCATTTTTAGCATTTTTAGCATCGTTTCAAAAGAATTTAAAATTTCAAAGGTCTTCAAAGCGCGTTTGACTTTTAACGCATTATTTTTAAAATCAATGATTTTCCTCATTTCGAGTCGATGTTGATAAGAAAAATCCAAAAAAATAAGAAAAATCAAATTTACAAAAAAAAAACAAGAAGAAGTTGAGGGACCAAGTTTAGAGACCTAACAACATTTTTATCTATAAATAGAAGTTTTCAGCACATATAGGAGGGAAAGACAAGGAAACCCTTAACCTAAATCCATATCTATCCAACCAGCCGCATTCCCATACCCAGCAAAGAGACAGCCGCCCTCACCCAACTGCTACGACCTCTCCAATCTTTGCCTCCCAGCCACTTTCCCCTCTCTACACCGAACAAGCCCCCCTCCCTTTGAAAAACCAGAGCTCTCCTTCCCTTGCGGGACTCTCCCAAAACCAACAGCGTCGTCTCCCCCCAAAACCAACACCCCTTTACCAGCCGTTCTTCCCCCACAAAACAGCCTCACTTCCCGATCTCTTCATCTCACAACCCAAAAGAAAGCCACCATCAACACCGAAACCTTCCCGTCAATAGCGTCTTCTTCTTCTGTGGTCTCATCAACAGCAACCGTCTAACGAATAGAGCCCACCACAGCAGCAGCCGATCTCTTTCACCGCCAACTGGCCAGCTCGCCAAGACCGAATCAAAGCCTCCCATAGCAGCTCAAGCACGGCGGCGCCTATAGACTCAAATATGTCCGCCTTATTCCCCCGCAGCAGCTCCCCCTCACAGCAACCCGAGAGGAAGAAAGAAGACCGCGAACAGCTCTAAAAAGGGAAGAGAAAGGAGAATCAACTGGTTGTTGTGATTTTATTGTTTGTGCAGGTCACCGTCCGCGAGGAAAAGAAACCGGGAGGAAGCTGTTACAGACCCCTTTGCTTGCCTGGATTTTCTTGCGGCAGCGTGTGGGTTCCGCCAGTTGTGGTGGCGCGTGGAGGAGACGTGCCGCCACTATTCCAGTGGTGCAGAAGGCCTTCCCTGTAATTCCATATTGTTTTGGGGCTATTTTTGTAATTTTTGATTTGTTTAATGTACTGTTTATTTTATGTTAAATTTTGATTGATTTGTAAACATGTAATGGATGTGTGTTTAAACATAGTACAAGAAGAGTGTTTGAGTGGGTGTTTTGTTACTATTTTTTTTATGTATGTTTTGAATGATAAAAACTAAAAAGAAAAAAAATAAAAAGAAAAAAAGAAAAAAATTAAATGTTTTAATTTGCATTGAATTTGGTTCATATTTCAAAAAATATTTTTTTTTTTTGGTATCTAGAATTATAATCTTATACGTAAGATGTATTCTTAATATTAAATAGAAAAGTTTGTTTTGTTTTTTTACGAAATCATTGGCAGGACAACTTTCAAAATCTTTTAAATCACATCAAATTACGAAGCAGCTTACCTTAAGTAAGGTGCGCTAATACTTTCCCTAGTCACAATCAGTCTCTTACCCGTGAATCTCTGATAAAGACCAGTACATCTGGATTTCCTAGTAACCTTGAATCAAATACTATGTGGCGACTCCCAAAGAATAGGTTAAGCAAAAGAAAAATCACCAACGACGCCGCGCGGGTGATGTGCGACAACGTGGTTCTATCCTCTACACACAAAGGACCGAGTTCTTCCAATGTTTAAACAATTCAAACTTCAAGTAGAGAATCAATTTGATGACACTATAAAATATGTGCAGTCTGACAATGAAAGTGAGTTGAAATCCTTCATCACTTTTCTTTAACAGGCTGGTATTGTACATCATTTTTCCTGCCCTTATAATTCAGCACAGAATGGGGGAGTTGAGAGGAAGCATAGACATGTTGTAGAGACTGGATTGGCCTTGCTAGCTCATACTTCTTTACCAATAAAGTTCTGGCAGTATGCATTTCAATCAGCAGCATTCCTCATTAATAGAATGCTAAGCAAGGTACTCAATAATGATTCACCTTATTTAACTTTTTTTTAGAAAATTCCTGATTACAAGTCCCTCGAGTATTTGGTTGCTTATGTTATCCTTTCATTCGCCCTTATAACAATAATAAACTACAATATTTATCGGTTCAGTGCATATTTCTTGGTTATAACCTCAGCAACAAAGGTTATTTGTGCCTTGATTATCTCACTGGACGAGTCTATGTCACACCCCATGTTGTTTTTTATGAAACACAATTCCCTTTCAACAAAAACCTTCCTCTATCTTAGACTAATGATGCTTCCTCTGCCAGTTTACCTCCTGCAATACCACTCCCCCTAGTGGTTTGCTTCGCTGCCCTATTGATAAACGTACCTCAATCCCCACTGATGTCATTCCCACAAATGTAGATTCTCTTTCCTTGAGTGAGTTTGCAACCTCCCAAATCTCTCCTTCTTCTCCTGAGTCTATTCATACTGATCAAACCCCTAAGTCAAGCCCAGCTCCACGCATGATAACAAGGTTGAGGAGTGGTATCACTAAAAAAAAAGTCATTCTTGATCTAACTGCTGTGAAGATAATAGAACTATATACACTCAGTCAAGCTCTAAAAGATCCACATTGGACTCAAGTAATGGATCAAGAGATTGCAACTCTTCATCTAAATCACACCTAGGATCTTGTTGCAAAGCCTTCTGATGTCAATATCACAGGGTGCAAATGGGTATACAAATTAAAGAACAACCCAGATAGGAGTATTAACAGGTATAAAGCTGGACTTGTGGCAAAAGTGTATCATCAAACACTTGGCCATGATTATTTTGAGACATTTAGCCCAGTAGTCAAAGCTGCAACTATTCGCATTATACTAACCATTGCTCTTAGTTTTAAATGGGAAGTACGACAGCTTGATGTATGCAATGCTTTCCTAAATAGTGAGCTCGAGAAACAAGTCTACATGTCTCAACCTCCTGGCTGCGTGGACACCAAGTTTCGTACCAAATTTTGTCGATTAAGGAAAGCTTTATATGGCTTGAAACAAGCTCCAAAAGCTTGGTTTCAACGCCTTAGTTTTGTCCTTTTGCAATGGTGGTTCAGCAACTCCAGGATTGACAGCTCTATGTTTCTATGCTTTGGTGAATCTACAACTTTGATTGTTCTCATCTATGTAAATGATATCCTCATCACAGGCAGCTCACCTGCACAAGTTGCTTCACTTGTTGCTAAACTGAATTTTATGTTTGCATTGCGAGATTTAGGAAGGCAGACTTATTTCCTATGTATTGAAGTTTCTTACCATGAGGGTTCTATACATCTCATCCAAACCAAATATGTCTCTCATTTACTGCACAGAACAACAATGTTTAATACAAAACCTGTCAAAACTCCTGGGGCTGTTGGATAGAATTTATCTAAATTTGATGGTGAGCCTATGGAAGATGCTTCTCATTATCACAGTGTAGTGGGAGCACTTCAATATCTTACAATTACAAGGCCTGACATTGCTTTCGCTGTTAATAAAGCATGTCAGTTTATGCAACAACCAACTTCAGCACATTGGCTCTTTCTTAAAAGAATCCTTCAATACTTGCGTGGGACTATACATGATGGCTTACTTTTAAATTCATCAAATTAATTGACAATAGAAGGATTCACAGATGCTGATTAGGGTGCTCAACCTGACGATTGACGAAGTGCAAATGGCTATCTCATTTATCTAAGGGGTAATCTAATTTCTTGGTCCTCTACCAAGCAAAAACTAGTATCTCGCAACAATATAGAATCAGAGTATAGAAGTCTTGTCCTGGCTACTGCAGAAATTATCTGGATCCAAGCCTTGCTGCAAGAATCATATGTTCTTACCCCTACTGTTCCTATATTCTGGTATAACAACATCAGTGCCTATCATATGGCCAAGAATTCTGTATTTCATGGCCGAACAAAACATATAGAAATTGATCTACACTTCATCCGTGATCAAGTTTTTAGAGGGAAAATACAGTTACACTTTGTTCCCATTGAAAAACAGCCAGCAGATGTTTTGACTAAACATCTCACAAGCTCAAGGTTCTTGTTTCTCAAAACACAGTTTTGCCTTGTTCCCATACCTTTTCACTTGCGGAGGGATGATAAACCAACGGTAGAAGAAGAATTGGTTACGTGAGACTTAGCTAAGAAGAAGAGCTAAAGAAGAACTTGTTACATCAAGATTTCTGTTAATTATCTCTTCTTCTCATAGTAACTAACTCTAATTGTATTGTAACCAACTATAACTGACTGTAACTGCCTTAGCTGCAATAATATTAACTGTCATGACAGGCTATTAGTTATGACAGCTGTCATGACAGTCTGTAGTTATATATATACATGGTGCGTGCAAGTATAGAATCATTAAAAAGAAATACAATCAGTAAAAGAGGTCATTTGGAATTTGTCTCAGCTTTCCAACAAAATAAGAATGAGGTCATTTGGACTTCTAGAACTCAAGTTATGGGCTGAACACTGAACAGTGTATGGGTTGCAGAACAGATTCCGACTTCTCTGTTGTTGCTACAATTTGAACTTGAAAAAGGTCCTTTTGAATCTTAGACTCTTATAAAAGTTTTAGGCCTATGTCTTAGCTTTCTATCTATATAAACCAGACCTAAATCCAAGTTCTACAGCTCCAGTTATGATTCAATAACCAAATGGTGTTCTAATTTGAATTCAACCAGCATCTCTTTTCTAAGCTTAGCCCTCTCTTTGTTTTCTCAATTTCAATAGTTAAATTCATCAATCAATCTTTTGATTTATATGATACGCCTACATTTAAAATAAACATTTACCATAAATTAAAGGTATCTTATATTATCAGACTTGTTATTATAAAACATGTTCTAGTTAAGGAGTTATTGATACTTCAAGTGCAAAATGATGATATAAAACCTTGATAAAAATGCAATTTTAAGTACTAATCATAAACCTTGGATCTCGATCTGAAACTATTGACACTGGCACCCCGTGTAACTTTACAACTTTATTCACGTACAATTTTGCCAATTTCTCCACTGAGTCTGTCATTTTCATTGCCAAAAAGGGTGCAGATTTAGTCAATCGGTCCACAATGACCCAAACAACATCGCTCCCCCCTTTTCCTCTAGGTAATCCAGATACAAAGTCCATCATGATATTTTTCCACTTCCACTCAGGTATCAATAATGGTTGTAAAAGCCCAACTGGTTTTTGGTGTTCCACCTTCACTTGTTGGCAAATCTCACACTTCGCCACATATTCAGCCACTTCTTTCTTCATACTCGACCACGAATAAAAATCTTTTAAATCCCAATACATTTTATTACATCCAGGATGTGTTGCAAGTCTCGACTCATGGGCCTCCTGTAAAACTTCCCTTTTTCAGCGTTTGATCACCTGGTAAGTACATTCATCTTCCAAGGAATACCATTCCATCTTTCTGAATTTGGAACGACGTCTCGATTCCTGACCTCATCTTTTCTCTTATCATACAAACTTCCTGATCTTTTTGCTAAGCTTCTAGTACCCTGTCCTAGAGTGTTGACCTCACTTTTAACTGAGCCACTAATGACTCATTCGGTCCCGCCTCTACTTGGGCATCAATCTTTCTTAATTCTAGCAATTCTTTCTCATCCCAATCCTCCCACTGAGCATTCATTGTCTTGACCTTAGGACTAAGAGCATCTGCGACTACATTTGCTCTCCCCGGATGGTAATCGATTACACAATCATAATCCTTTATCAATTCCACCCAGCGTCTTTGTGGTATATTCAATTCCTTCTGCGTCATTAGATACCTCAAACTCTTATGATCTGTAAATATTTGAACCCATGACCCATATAAATAGTGCCTCCATACTCTTAAGGCAAACACTACAGCAGCTAATTCTAAATCATACACCGGGTAATTGACCTCGTGAGCTTTTAACTGTCTTGAGGCATATGCAATTACTTTACCATGTTGCATTAATACAAACCCTAGTCGCTTCTTCAATGCATCACTATAGACCACCAATCATTCTGTTCTTAATGGGAGTGTTAACACCGGCGCAGTAGTGAGTCTCTTTTTCAGTTCTTGAAAGCATTCCTGAGTCCACTCCCACTTTATCTCTTTTTGAGTCAATCTAGTCATGAGAATAGCTATGGTAGAAAATTCCTCGATAAATCTTCGATAATACTCTGTAAATCCAAGAAAAATATGAATTTCAGTGATAATGGTAGGTCTCTCCCAATTCCATACTGCTTCAACTTTTCTAGGATCCACCGATATTCCTTCAGCCAATATAGTGTGTCCTAGAAAAATCACTTCCTTCAGCCAGAACTCGCACTTGCTAAGTTTGGCATATAGTTGATGCTCCTTTAAAGTCATTAGTACCTACCTCAAATGTTGTTCATGTTCCAAGTATGACTTTGAATAAACTAGGATGTTGTCTATGAACACCACCACAAACTTGTCTAAGTATAGTCGAAAGACCCGGTTCATCAAATCCATGAACACTGCCGGTGCATTTGTTAGCCCAAACAGCATTACTAAGAACTCGTAATGTCCATACTAAGTTCTGAATGCGGTTTTTGCTACATCCAGTTCCTTAATCCTCAACTGATAGTATCCCGACCTCATATCTATCTTTGAAAACACTCTTGCCCCTTTTAGCTAATCAAACAAATCATATATCCACGGAAGCAGATATTTGTTCTTTATTGTTACTTTGTTCAACTGCCTGTAATCTATACAAGGCCTAAGGGTCCCATCATTTTTCTTCACAAACAGCACAGGAGCTCCCCAGGGTGAACTACTCAGACGTACAAACCCTTTATTTAGTAATTCTTGTAGTTGAATCTTCAGTTTGGCCAATATGGCTAAGGCCATCCTATACGGTGATTGGGTTAGCAGAGACGTACAAGGTAGTACGTTAATAGTGACCTCCACTTCTCTCTCCGGGGGGACTCCCGGCAGTTCATCCGGAAAAACATCAGGAAATTCCCTCACTATTGGGATATTTGACACTTGAATATCTCCCTTTTGGTCTCTAAGACATAGGCAAGATAAGCCTCACATCCATTTTTTATCATTTTCCTAGTGGCCATAACTGAGATAATACAGTTTGAGATGACATTTCTTTCTTCCTTAAACACTATCTTTTAACCATCAGCCCCTAAAGAGTTACTATTTTTATGAAGCAGTTCATTTGAGCTTTATTCATACTTAGCTAGTCCATTCCCAAGATGACATCAAAATCATGCAGTTCTAGTGCTAATATATCTACTTTTATATCACAACCACCTATATTAATCTGGACCCCCTTATACATATGATAAATATTCACAGTTTCACTTAATGATGTGCTTATAATAAACCCATTTTATATTCTACAAGGATTTCTCCCTAATCCCCCCCATAAATATTTTTGCAACAAATGAGTGTGTGGCACCCGGATCAAACAATACATAAACAAACAAAGAATTTAACTGTAATGTACCTAGCACTACATCAGAAGCAACCCTGGTCTCCTCCTAGGTCATATAGTATACTCTACCCTTGATTCGGGTCCCCTGTATTCTGTAACCCTGAGCATGAGTTCGGCTTCTACTACCGCTGGCCCCTGACAAAACCTGTCTGGCTGGTCTATTCACGGTAGCAGACTGCTGCTGACTCTGAGCTTGCTGCTGATTTTGGGTGATTTCAGTCCTACGGGGACAATCTCTTCGAAAGTGTCCTTGACCCCCACAATAATAACACCCTCGGCTTAAATACAGGTAGCCCTCTACAAGTGCTCCCCTAGGTAGATATAACACCGCCATGATGTTGCAGAACAGTCCCCTAGATGCCTATGCCCACATTGAACACATAAATGATAAGTGATCATTCTCCGCTCTAACACTCTAGAAAAATTACCCCTAAGGTTTGGATGTCCTCCTGTTGACCCCACTTGAGTAGTCTGAGTTGATGCAACTGATATACCTCCCATCTTTTTAAACTGACTGTACTGTCCTTTCCTTTTTTTTTTTGAGAAAAGGGGTCTGCTATGGGTGTACTTTGTGTCCTTTCATTTCCCTAGACCATATTGGCCTTGTTGGCCCTCTTTCATACAAGCTTATAGGGCCTTTGCTGCTTCAACAAGGTCTCTAGTCGTCTCGAACTTAATTGCAAGCAACCCTTCTCTCAACTCTTACCATAATCCATCTCTCAACCTTTCCACCATACGTTGCTCACTAGGGACATAATACGAGGCAAACATGGAAAGGTTAAAAAAACCTCCTCTCATAATCAAGTACAAACATGTCTCCTTGCCTCAGGGCCAGAAACTCATGTTCCTTAATTTTTCAATGATATGAGGAGTAAAACTAATGTTCAGACTACGTTTTAAACTCAACCCAAATCCAAGATCCTGCAGGTCTCCTCGATCTCACTATATCCCACCAAAATCCCTATCAGAAAGCAAATGAGCGGCATAGTTCACTCGCAAGCCCTCTGTTACCTACATCTGATCCAGGGTATTTTCAATTGTACAAAGCCATCTTCCTGCTATCTCAGCATCTGGTTCACCCAAAAAGGGCTCACACCCAAGTTCTCTCATGCTTTTTACAATCCGCACTAATGTGACCACACTATCAGCTTTTATCGTAGCCACTAGAGTTGTTTGTACTGTCAGAGCTATTGGCATTGTCGGGGCCGAGGCACCAGGCATTGCCTCAATCACAGCTCTCACTATCTAAGCTAGCACCAGGCATTGCCTCAATCACAGCTCTCACTATCTAAGCTATGAACAAAGGGTCAGCATATAGTGTAGGAACCGTGACAAGTGTTGGAGCCGTAGTTGGAGGCGCGACTCCCTGTCTCTACTGGTCTGAATCCTCGAGTTGTAACCCCCCAATCTGTCTCAAATCAGTGTCACGAATGAGTCCAATCAACTCTCCCAATCTCGACTGCTGAGGCTCTGGTGGCATATGAGAAGCAGTATCCTCTAATGGATCCTCTTCTTGCCTCTCCTCAAACCCATCTCCAATCACATGGTACAAGAAAAATTTATTAAACACCCCTTTTTTTTTCTTTCACTCCTGAACCCATGTCAAGGCTCTAATACCAACTGTAACAACCTTAATCCAGTAAACTTAAAATTTATGACATATATTCATAGTTACCAAAAAAGATTTTATATACTTATACATTTTACTGAAATTTTGGCAGTCTCCTTTGTATTCTTTTGATATTAAGTTATCAACTCAATCATTTCTCAACCTGTAACATCAATCACAATATCCGCCCATCATTTGGACTTTCAAAACTCAAGCATATATCAATATCTCCTTTCTATTTTCTATAGAATGATTTATTAAAAACTAATAAATTCATAACATGCATCGTCACTTTTTTTTAAAAAAAAGTATTTGTGCTCAAAATATATATATCACCAACTATAACTCAACTTAATAACATCGACATCATAAATTACATCATACACAAGATATTAAGTTAAACATTACAATTCTTAAATATAAAAGCGTATTACAACAAAATATTAGTTCTTCCAATTACATTAATCACATAGCAAAATTTATTATCCAAGCATCTACTTTCCAGTTCGAGAGTGCGACGTATCTAAAAACATAATCACATTAAACATGATTAAAATTGTACATTTTAACCAGTAATTGAATAAGGACTAACTATTCATGTACATAAGGTAATTTTCACATCATTGAATAAATTATCTTTTTTTTTTGTAATTTAACATTTCATATATTCTTTTCTAGACACAGAGGATAAATCTATTAAAAGTTAACAAGAGTGTCTCCCACAAACCTGCATATTTAACCTCAAATCAAAATTTTATAGTTAATCTGAATAAATCTATCATATTGACTTGTAAGTTAATTTTCTTAACATAGTCATTCAAACATGCATTATTTCCAGTAGCCAGGAAATAATTTTCTCACGGCTTGCCCATTCAACAGGGCGTTATTTCCAGTAACCAGAAAATTATTTCACGGCTTGCCCATTCAATAGGGCATTATTTCCAGTAACCAGGAAATAATTTTTTTATGGCTTGCCCATTCAACAGTGCATTATTTTTGTCTCCCATTCTGCTCTTTCTTTTTTTTTCTTTACACTAAAAATTACAATCTACAAGATTTCTTCTACAATAATTAAGATTAAACTATTTAACTACTCCCAGGTGTCGAACACTTACCTGGTGTCTGTGCGTGTGAAGAGATTCCTTGTTGCTGATTAGGTCCTGCGGTCTCCTCTGAACCAACACAATTTACTTTGTCATTGTTCATTCATTTGACCGGTAACATTCCAATACCAATTACACATTTATTTTTTCACAAAAATCCTTATGCAATTTAACCAATCAACATCAATTATCTTCAATTTGGCTAGATTTCTCAATAATATTATTATTAAACTCCATTGTCCAATTTTCTTCTCCTTTTAGCTGAAAATAACCTAGGGAAGAAAATAAAGATTTTTCTTCTCTCTTTGAAAAATTTTTACTCCTTTCATATAATAACACTTGTAAACCTATATCTTCCTATATTTTCCGAACAATTGGATTAAAACCTCAAATCCCCTAAATTATTCCTCTTTTGGCCGAAAATTCAATTAAAATAAGGGGGGTTTTGTTTCTTTTATTTGACATTAAACACTTACCTAACCATAATTCATGCTTTCTAACATGACTAAATCATAATTTGTATTATTCCTATAATTTATAACATACATCTACAACTTCATATAATCATAATTTTGCATAATCTTTTTTCAAACATAAAATTAGATAAATTAATCAATTGAAGCATGTTATTTACCTCACTTTGATAAGGATTCAAGGAAAGAATGCAAGAAAAATCAAGTTTTCTTCTCCTCCCTCTTCAAACCCTATCTTAAAATTCTTCCTCCAAAACACTCATCACCTTAAAATCACCACCTCTTAATGTTTAACTAAGTTAATCACCCTAATTTCTCATATTAATTGATGAAACCAACAAGAATGAGTAAAAAAAATCATACAATTTCTCCCCCTCTCTTTGTTTCAAGCTCACGGCCAAAAGAGAAAAATATGAAGCATTTATAGTCTAGTTTTTAACTATTTACACATTGACCCTCATTACTTCTTAATTCTATTTTTGTCACTCAATTCTTCTTTTTACTTAATTCATACCATAACATATTATATTTTACTCTATTGTATTCATTTACTATACTTGAAATCCTTTTATTTAATCCATTCGGTATTTCATTTATTTTACTTAAATTATAATTTATCGGGTTTTTACATTTTAAATAACCACTTAGAGTCATATTTCAATAACCTCATTATATATTTTCTATTAATGAGACACTTTATATATTAAGTTTGAGCACTCTCTTATTACTTAGATAACACGTTTAAAATGGTATCATCTCTATTCATCACAATATAATGGAGGTGATTACCTGTGTGAGAAGGCCAACCTTTTATATGTCTAATATACTTCTCGTAATTTATTTTTAAAGTGTATAGTAAACACAAACATGTATGTATATCTTAAAACTTATGTAATTAGGCATTAATAACATTATTAAACTAAATATACCATTGTCTTAAAGACTAGTTTAGACCATAAATTGACTTTAAAAGTCTACACAATTTGTGTTCTTGGCCTTCCTTGACGAAACATATAGGTTATTTTGTATAGATTTTTTTCATCTAAATCTTCATTAAGAAATGCAGTCTTTACATTTATTTGATGTAATTCAAGATCTAGGATAGCTATTGTAGGTAGAATCAATCTTATTAAAGCAAATCTCACAACATATAAAAATGTCTCCTCATAATCAATTCCTTCTTGTTGTGTGTATCCTTTAGCCACTAATCAAGCCTTGTGGTTTTTGATACTTTCATCAGTTTTTCATTTTATTTTAAGAACCCACTTGTTCCTAATGACTTTATGTTCTTTCAGTAAATCAACCAATTTTCAAACTTGGTTTAATTTTATAGATTCAAATCTTTTGTCATAATCTTAATCCATTTTTTCTTAGCATGGCATATAAGAGCTTCATTTATATTTCTTGGCTCCTCTTCATCTTATGGAGTCACAATAAGTGTTTCCCCTTCGATCTCGAAACAACAACAAAAAGGAATGCTATGGTTACCAGTTCATCATAGCTAAGATTTATTCATTGATAAATCAATGGAAATGTTACTCCTATTCGGACCAGCAATCATAGATGGATTCACCATAGGTAGCAATTAAGTTTCAGTTAAAACTAATTCATCTTCCTCCAAATCTTCCCACATGGAAGTGAGCCCATTTTTATTTGTATAGCGAGAGTATAATGGTCCTGAGTTTCATAAAGAGATAGGTCTTAACGTACTTTTCCTTGTCTAGAAAAATCATTCTCTAAGAATGTGACATCTCGTTATTCAAATTTAGTTATATGTCTACTTTCTTGCTCACTATCAGCACATGTCCTCTTAAGTGTTTAGAATATCTTATAAGTATACATTTCTTCCCTCTTGGATATAGTTTTTCATATTTATGAGAAGAATCATAAGCTTAAGTAATATAGCCCTAAGGTTTTAAAACACACAAACCAAGTCATGTTTTGTCCAATAATTCAGATGGTGTAATTGTAACCGACTTAGAGGGTACTCGATTAAGTTCATCCATGGCCGTTAATAATGCATCACCCCAATATGTGATAGGAAAATTTGCTTATGTGATTAACCTAACCATTTCAAGTAGAATTCTATTTTTTTTCCACAACTCCATTTTGTTATGGTATTTAAGGAATGGTAAATTCTTATTTTATTCTTCTTTAAACACATAATTCTCTAAACTAATAAAATAAATACTCATGTCACCGATGGATTCTTAAGATTTTTATTTTCATGTCTAATTAATTCTCTACAAGGTTATTGTATTTTATAAAGTAATTTAAAACTTCTGATTTATGAGATATCAAAAAAAAAAATTGTTAGATTAAGGAATCGAACCCAAAGAGTAACCGGCAACCCACCACTGGACTGTTGAAAATGATGGGATTTGAACCTAAGTGTTGTCTAACCAAGTCTCTTGTAACTGGTTGTTCCCTGTTTTTTTGGTATGAGTATATACAATATATTTAATTTATTTAATTTATTGTTAAAAAAAAATATTGGTGAGGCTACAGTTGTTTTACTCCAGCTTTTTGTCACTTTGCTTTGTTGCAACTTAAAAGGGAGTCTACTGGATGCTGGATGTTTACCTTTTTCTCTTAAACCAAATACTTTTCTATATATAATTATTTTAACATGTTTGTAATATATAGGACACCTAGCTATTTTGTTCGCAGACAGACAAGGGTTCAATTCCTTGGATTGCTATTTTGTTGATATAAAAAAATGAGTTTTCTGGAACTTCAAACCGAACACTGAAAAGTTAGGATGATTATTTTTTATATTTTTATCAATAAATTAAATTAAATTTTAAAAAAATAAATTTAACCCAAAACCGGTTTCAATTAACTACTTTCAATTCAATTCAGTTTTTTATATTAAAAAACTGAGAAAACCTATATTAATTATAGTGGTTTGTTTTTTTACTTTCTAATGGGCTTTTTAATGGGCTTGTAATTGATATTAATATTGTCTAATTTTCTTGTAAGATTCCAAAGTATATATAATTTTTTTTGCTAATGAATATTCATTTGTATTAAATTGTTAGCGTCAATCTTGTGATTATTATTTTTTTTTCCACATAATATTCATTTATATTAAATTGTTAGTGCTAATCTTATTTTCAAATTTTTTTTCTTCCTAATATTTTTCTTATGTTTTGTTTGAGTGAGTTTAAATAACACACACCAACAAATTAAAATTCAAATTACAAAACATTGTCTTCAAAGGACTTAAAAAAACAACAAATACTATTGTAATAAAACAATCCAATCCAAAAAAAAAAATTCTTCATTGTGCACGCATCTCAATCAAGAAGCACATCAAAAACATTGCATTTTCATTCCTTAATACTATAGACATCAAAACTTGGAATTAAAAATCTAGAATTATAACATGATAAATTATATTAGAAGATATAAAAATAAAATAGTAGTATTTTTACCATTCGTTTTCAATAAATGCCCCGATTTTTTAAGTAATTATCATCTATGTAACTTCCCACCAAATTCTACAAAATAAAAAATTAGACATGTTAGATTGAAAATGCATTAATTAATAAATCATAAAATAAAATGTGTAAGTTTATAATAAAAATTATCTAATTCAAAGTTTTCATAGGTTTCAAGATCATTCATTAAGGTTCTAATGTCGTTTGAAATTGTAAGTATTTGAACTATTGCTAGAGATAGAGAACTTTGAAATTGGTCAAGTACATGACCGTCTGTGCTAAAGGCTGATCCGAAAGCCACTGTAGATATAAAAATAATTTGAACATGTTGTGCAACCTTCGAAAGTATCTTATATTTTGAAACATTACTCTTCCACCAACCCAAAATATCTAACTTATCACCATTAAGATCCTCACAACCATCAACCAAATATGTTTCAATCTCATTTCTATTTTTCACACTATATTCCTCCTGTAAATGCCTTTTGAATCGAGCTAAAGTGTTAACATCTACAACCATGTCATCAATAGCATTAACATGATGTTTATACCTATTATTATTATTTACCACTTCATCAACTTTCAAATAAAACTCATACAAGCTCACCAAATTATTTTTCACCTTCTTTGTTAGTAATTATGCTTTGTCATAATCATACAAGTCACCAAAATAAAATTTCACATATTTCAACTTGAGATGTGGATCTAAGACCTTAGCCACATATAACAAAAAAAATCCTAATTTACTTCTCGAACTTTAACATCTTGTTTATCGACATTCCACTTAAAAGATTATCTCTACTTTTACACAATTGCAACAAGTTTGTATGCATGTAAATCAATTCATTGAAGAAAGAATTTGATATGACATGAATGAGCTAGAAAATCTCAATGTAAGATCTTTAAGAACTTCACCAAAGTTCTATCATTTTTCCAATCCTCCAAACTAGGTGGCCCTATGTTTTTTTTATTTCCTTTTGAATCAACCTCTAAAAAGTAACTCATATACCTATGTTTACTTTCACCTAACCACATAAACACCTTTTCAAACTTTTCAGCAGCTTATAACATAAAATAAGATGAATTTCCTCGAGTTGCAACATTCAAACACAATGATTTCTTAGACTCTATATGCAACTTTTCTGCACACTTCTTAAATGCAAGTTGCCTAGAATGTGAAGATCTCACAAAACATATTGCATTTCGAATCTTAACAACTGAAACATCAATCCCTTTCAAGCCATCACACACAATGAAGTTTACAATATGTGCATAACATTTAACATGCAAATGCTCATTTAATAATATATTAGTTGGTCAATCTTTCATCACATTCTTCAAATATGACATAGTCACATTATTAGAGCTTGCATTATCTACTGTAATATTCAAAATTTTATCAATCCCCTACTCTAACAAACAATTCTCAATAACTTAACCAATTGTCTCATCCATATGGTTGGAAACTTGACAAAAATTGAGATTTTTTTAATGCAAATTCCACTCATTATCAATTCAATAAGCCGTTAAGAACATATAGTTGATGTTTTAGATTAATGGTCATGTATTTGTTGCTAAGCATAATTGTTGACCCCTAAGAGTTATCCTTAATCTTTCCTTTTCTTCAACATAAAGTTTTAAACAATCTCTCATAACAATGAAATAAGAAGGAAAAATTAAAAGGCAACTCATCAATTATAACCATTTTTGCTAGTGATTGTCTACATTCATCATAATTATAACTTATTGCCTTAAGAGTGCCCACATTTCGATCTCCCGATTCACCCTCCTCTTTCTTAGGTTTTAATACCAAAACTTTTTGCTTCTTATCAACCACAAAATGAAACTTTTTGCATACTTTTAAATAACTCCACATATTACTTGTTCTATTAAGAATAGTGTGACATGTATAATTCTTTCCACAATAATTACACTTAGCTCTAGAGGTTTTAGGATCATCATCAAGTTTTGTAAAATGATCCCAAATTTATGACTTTTTTCTATCATCAACATTTATTCTTCTTAATGTAGGGACTTGAGGTTGTTTACCTTTATTATCCATGGCAGATCCTGTAGTGATTGATGTTGGGTTAGTGTTTGAAGTTGGGACATTGGTTGATGTTCGGGTAGTAAGAGTCGATGAAGCATTTTGATTTTGAAGGTTTTCCATCTGTAATTATTAAATAAAAACATGTTAATAATCATAATTTATATGAGACTTAAAGGTACTACCATTTAAAAAATAATAATTGAAGTTACTAACTACTACACATACATGCTCTTTGGATCATCATCACCCATTATTGTAGACAAGCTTCGAAAAGAAGCTAGTAATGTAAAATAGCTAGAAGAAAACATTATAGACTTATTTCAAATAGTATTTTTTTTAAATAAAAAAAAAGCATATGGACTCATTCAATAATCAATTAACTATTAGTTATCTTATAGTTTATCAATTAAGCTATTATTTTAATATTACATAAAAACAAAATCATGACGGCATTGATATGTCTAGCTTAAAAAGTTGAGCACCTTGACGTTAACAAGTCAAGGGCCTTCTAATCACTCCAACATCAAATTAATAGAAAATACACCCATTTGTTAAAGGAAAAAGGAAATAATGATAATGAATAATGAAAAACTCATTAAATAAAAATTTCAGAAAAAAAAAAAAGAAAGTTTAGTTTTATGTATCAACGCACATTGAATTTTTTTATATATATAGAAAAATAATGATCATGCTGGGAAAAGCTTTATAACTCAAGGTTTTATTTTCCAAGTCATGGTGATAGTCCTTAAATACCAAAGAAAAAAAATAAAATAAAAGAAGCAAACTTGTTAATAATCATATTTTGTAACTTTTTTTTATCAAATGTCCATGGTTAAAATTAACAATAGGGGAAGATTGGTTGGGCTAAAGGCTTAGATTTCCAAAGTGATGGCTCATCATAAACCATGTGATAATCAATTCTTTATTGATTTTGTGAAATCAAAGGAAATTTGGTGTTGATTTTTTACAACAAGCACATATTGATTTAACAAAATTCAAAAACATCGAGAAATCAAAAACATATGTTAAAGAAAAGAATAACAGAGAGAGAAATCTTACTGCAAAAAACTACAGAAGGGTGCTTAGATAAACTATTGCTGAGGCCTAGGAGTGCTCTAAAATCAACTTGTACAACACACAATCAGAAGTTAAATCATTTGTACCAAGTCCGACAGACACAATATAAAGAAACAAAATGATACTAATTGGGATGCTAGATCTGGATATGCAAATTGAAGAATGAAGATTGAAAGGTTGAGTATGGCGTGTGGGAGCTTGGGTGGAGGTAGTTGGTTTGCTAGATATGGTTATGACTGATGAAGATTATAGAATGAAGAACGAAGAACAGGGTGTGGACTTGTGATTGTTACTGTAGGAGGCTGTGAGGACTAAGAGTGGCGTGTCTGTGAGGGAGGAGGCGGCTGCTAGGGTTACTGGGTTAGAATAGAAAGCATTTTTTTTATTTTTAATACCTTTTTTAATTTGAACCGATTCGATTGGGGTTTATCGGTTTCAATTTTATAAGACCAAAACGAAATCGAACCGGAAGTTTTTTAAAATATTCTAATCGATTTAATCAGTTTTTATATTTTGGTTTTTAGCACTAAATTAATGCTTTGGTGCCACATACCAATGTTCGGCTCCCATATCTATAATAAAAAACATATAATCTAAGAGTTATGTTTTTTATTGTTTGTTACGGACATAATATTTATAAGGATAAATAATTATAATATTTGATAGTTATTGTTAGGATATAACTTTTTGTTGTTTTCTTATATTGTCATAGTAATATAAAAAAATAATAATATGGATTGAGTATATCCAAATCTATTATTTCTCACTAATAAATAAATTAAAATTATATATTGATCGTAAAACCGATTTTCTTTTAAAACATGTACGCAAAAGAAGCATTCTTCTAGAAGTGGAAGTTCCCAGTACTCTTATATATATATATATATATATATATATATATATATATATATATATATATATATAT
>Ga0325414_1000876_pt1 | contig 27166 bp, 11 predicted proteins | sample PopdelMetagenome_8_FD_206183 | JGI IMG/M metagenome (GOLD analysis project Ga0325414, IMG submission 206183) | Populus deltoides microbial communities from Bellville, Georgia, United States - Leaf-PdKOR-R3 | ecosystem: Host-associated > Plants > Phyllosphere > Phylloplane/Leaf | place: USA... | reverse complement strand
GGCTTGTTGACCATGGCAGCTAGTAGTCATATGTTCAGACCATGATTCTTAGACGCGTGGTGTTGTTATTTGAGAGGTTAAAAAATCAAAGGTTTAGTACTGAGGTATTTTTTCTTTAAAAATATCTTAAAATAATATTTTTTTTTTATTTTTTAAATTTTATTTTTAATGTTAGCCAATCAAAATAATTTGAAAATATTAAAAAAAATAATTTTTTTTTAAAAACACAAAAACAACACAATTTCATAGCTAGAAATAATCTGTCGATTTTTTATTGTTTATCCTGCTGTCTGTCGTCCTAATCATCTTATGCGAGGGTTGTCATTTTACAATCTACATTCACCACATCTAGTTCGGTGACGTTAATGCCCCAGTTTTAACGGTCGGGTTAATTGTAAATTAAAAGGGTTTTAGTGATTTTACATATCAATAATCTTTCTAGATTACTATTCTGTAATACTTGGTCTATGTATTTATTTGTATTGTTTTTAGTAGATGTAAATATAGACAATATCATATGTTATGTTTGAAAAATAATAACCTCAAATTTTAACTCTACTAATACTAGAATAAAAAACGGGCGTCCATATCTATTTATAATGTCTTTATTGTGTTAAATTTATTTTATATATGTTCACACCAAAACACGTGTTCTTGATTAAATATTTATAAAGTTATTTATTGAAAAATTCATAATTTCAAACTTGTATGATTTGATAGATTGATCTAAAAATTAATAATTCAAAATTTAATTCAAATTAATTTTGAAATTAAACTAAACAAGGAATTGATTTCAATTAAGATGTTAAGGACCAAGCCTAATAAAAAAGTGAAAAAAAAGAGACTTATTTGTATGCACCAAGTGCAAGTCTAAATTTGAAGGCCCACATTTTTATGGGATCAAGTGCACAACTCTTAGTCTTATTCGGTTAATCTTTTTATAGTTTTTTTGTTATTTTTTTAAAAAATTGTTTTTTTATAAAGATTTTGATTTAAAAATGCACTCCAGTTAAAATAATATTTAAATTATTATTCAATTATGCCATGATTTTTAAATAATATTATAAGTTTTCATGGTTATATTAATAATTATTTTTTTAATTATTATTTGTCAAATATTCAAAAAAGAAAAAGTTAAGAATGTGATCATGAATATTTAATGAAAATAAGATTTCTTCTTTATGGTTTTTTTACATGATTTTAGTAAAACTTGCTTTTAAATCATGATATAAAGTATGGTTACGGACCCGAAAAAAAAAAGCATGTTCCGTGGCTGTCCTAAAAAGAGGGAAGGGCTTCTTTCAAAAAGTTAGGTTCAAAGGCAACTTTATAGTCGACATTCCCCATCCAAGGCCACACTGACACGTACTCTTGTTTCAGTGGGTGAGAAAAACCAGAATACTCCGCTTTATAGTTATTAAAACCGGCTTCATGTGGACCAGGATAAAAGAGGTTAATTTAAATTAACCTAGAAAAAAAATATAAAAAGTTTTAATATTTTATACATTAAAGTTATTAATAGGTTATATATATTGTGAATAATAAAATTTAAAAAATTAGTGTAAAAAGTTTTTTATTCTATATTGAAAAGATATTATTTTTTTTAATTAAAGTATTTAAACAAAAAAAAATTTTATTCCACATAGAAAAAAACATAATTTTATATATATATAGGTTTTAAATTCTACATTAAAAAAAATAAAACTTTCTTATAATATTTATATAATGAATTTTAATATAAACTAGTAATTAACAAGAAAAGAATAGTAGGTTTACATGCATTATATTGGACCAAACAAGAGGAAATTTTCTGATTGCCTCGTGCACGTAAAGCAACGCCCACCTTTTTTCTTCAATAGTAATTTAATTTTTACCCTTAAAATGAAACTACCCCGTTTTAAATGCTTTGTTACGGGGAGCACCCACCAAAAAAAAATATATGTAAGGCTAGGTGCTAGGTGTTTGTACATTAATTTCTTGGCTTGGTTTAACAATCAAATAGGTATTTTAAAACTGATTTTTGGTTTATTAAAAAAAATATCAGGTTGATGTCGAGTTGCAGCAAGTCAGGCGAGTCTCCACAGGCCAACTGCAATCCTAGTTTTCATCTTCTTCAAACCCGGCCAGGACCAAGGTTAACTAATAGTCGAGTCAATCTGTCGGGTCGGGTCTGATAATTATGTTCCACTACAACTTGGGGATTTTTTGAAAAATGTTATTTGAGTACCCAAATCTCCAATGGATTGACCACCAATAATACCTACAACTTCTCTCAATTCCACCAAGTCATTATGAGTAGAACTTCGACCATAACATAATCGACAGATCTAGGATGCTATTCGAAAGTTGATGAATTAACTAACAATTCCAACCCAATATCTTAATTTTGAGTGGCAATACATTGTAGATCTAAAAAGTATTTGAAAAATAGTATAGTTTAAACATAATTGCATTTAAGAATATTATTTTTGTACACAACCGCAATTTCAAATAGCGGTTGTTTAGACATGTTTCAAGCCATGTTCTTTTTGCAAATTAATTAATCTAAAAAAAAAATCAACCTAAAATTTTATGAATATCCAATTATCAAAATATATAATTTAAGATCTAATGGCTAAGAAAGAAAGAGAAGATAATGTGAAATGACATGAGAGAAAAATAAAAGAATTAAAAAAAAACAAAAGAAAAAATAAGTAACTAGAAGCATTTCGGGACTCCATTTTTTACATATCCAATACTGTTAGAATGATTTAAACAAAACGATTCTAACTACACATTGAAAAAACACTAAATGAAATCATAAACAATCATAAATTAACCTTGAACAAAACTCCTAACAAGCTACAACCATGCTTGGAGGTTTTTTAATACATGGTTAGAGTCATCTCATTGAGATTTTTCCAATGAAACTAGGAACTGTACTGTGTTTTTGGTAATTTATTTTTTTCTTGACTATTGAATCTTTATAAAATTTTAAATTGATTTTTTATAATATTAATTAAATCTAGAGAGATGTGATTTTGTTGCTCCCAATAACAATCATGTTCAATCACTATTTTCGACGGCAATCATTTTTAAATTGTGTTATTTTTCTAATACTTTTCTAATCCTTGCTTTCTCCGTTTTGGAATTATATGAGAAACTTGTCCCAAACAGTTCTTTGTCGATGAAGGCTGCCAGAAGTTATTGATGGTCATGACACTCCACATCCAGTATGCCCTTGTTTCTCAAAACGTCAATAATGTCATGCCACGCACCAGGGGATCTTTCGAAGTGCTAACCTTGTGAAAATGTTTGCATACCCAAATTCCCATCCACTATTCTATTTGGCTTACCATGATAAATACATGCTGATTTTTAGGTCAACTCTGGTTTAAGAATCACATTTTGTCTGGTACACGTGCGGCGAGAGCTATTTATTACAACAATGTCAACGGTCAGAATTTATAGTTCATATTTAAATTTGACAAAATGTCAACGGTCAGAATTTATAGGCTCTAGTGTTATATAACACATGAACATATTTAAACTTGACATCTTTTAAAGAAGGTTGTACATGTCAATTGAACTATAAATTCTGACCGTTGACATTGCTGTCATAAATAGTTCTCGTCACACGTGTACCAGACAAAAAAAGTTAGTTTGATGGTCTTCTCATATCAATTATTTATAATTGCTTAAATATTATTTAACTCCAGTCATATATTTTATAACCAACCGTATCTAAAATAACAAAAATATGTACAAAATTCAAATATAATCATGATGAAAAGAAAATATTCGTCAGGCCTTCTTATAAGGGCTTGTGTATAATATTATAATTCTTAAATTCTTAATTAAGACATTAAACTTTTAATTAAAACATGTTATATTATACAATAATCATATATTTTAAATCATATAAATTGAGTTATAAAATTAGGATACCATGGAAAAAATATTTTTAATGTTCTCCAAAAACTAAAAAATGTTTGATAAAAATAAAATTTCAACTCATTTTTCATTATTCAATTACTTAAAAAATACTTAACAATGTTATATATATATATATATATATGTCAAACATTAAAAAATAATATATTTTTTTGTCAATCTACTTTCTATAAAAAACCAATTTCCCTCGAACAAATAAAATATAAATATAAATATTGTAATCTCACAGCATGGAATGGCATTCTCTTTTGCTTCCACACACACCAAATCACTGATACGAAGGTGCAAGACAACATGATATTGTGATTAACGTAATCAAACTTATTAATTAAGATGTGGAGCTCAATCTTAACTCGAGAACGAGGAACCTAAGAGCACAGTCCCCAACCTACCCCGTACCTGGATCCCGTGAAGAGCGTGTCCAGTTCCAATTGCCCACTTGCCTAGAAATAACGGGATAACTCAGCCCTTGTCTTTTTTGCCTCCTATATATACACACAAGGAAGTGCCAAGGACAGAGCACTTGTAGAACCACTGAAATTCGTTGGGCTTTTGCTCTTCATTTTGATTTCTCACCTCTCATGGGAACCAGAAATGTTAAAGATGGTTTAAATTTAAGCCTGCAAATCGATAAAGATTGTCACCAACATGGAGCAGTGACCGAGGAAATTGATGGGCTAATCAAAGTGTACAAAGATGAGCATGTGGAGAGACCAAAGATTGTTCCGTGTGTCACAAGTGATTTACCTCACGAGCTCGGTGTGACTTCACGGGACATAGTCATTGACAAGTTCACAAACATTTGGGCACGTTTTTATGTCCCAATAAAATGCCATGGTAAGCTGCCTGTACTTGTATATTTCCATGGAGGTGGGTTCTGTGTAGGCTCAGCTGCTTGGAGTTGCTACCATGACTTCCTAGCAAGGCTAGCTGCTGAGACCAGTTCCATAATCATGTCGGTTAATTATCGTTTAGCGCCTGAAAATCCTCTCCCAGAAGCTTATGATGATGGAATAAAGGCTCTGATGTGGTTAAAACAGCAAGCTCTAAGTGTTGGTGCTGATAATTGGTGGACTAGTCAGTGCAATTTCTCTAACATCTTTCTAGCCGGAGATAGTGCTGGCGCCAACATAGCCTATAACATCATCACGAGACCTGGTTCTTTTAATGCCGGACAAGCCGCTGCAGCCATGAAGCCATTAAGTCTCAGAGGCATTGTCTTGATACAGCCATTTTTCGGAGGAGAGGCACGCACTAATTCAGAAAAATATCTAGTACAATCACCTCGCTCGGCGCTTAGCTTGGCAGCCTCTGATACATTTTGGCGATTAGCTTTGCCTTGTGGATCTAACCGGGACCATCCATGGTGCAACCCTCTAGCCAAGGGGTTAGACGTGGAATTGGAGGATTTGTTGAGATTTCCAATAATGGTGTGCATATCAGAGATGGATATCTTGAAAGACAGGAGCTTGGAGTTTGTTGCTTCTTTGGATAGAGCTGGTAAAATGGTGGAGCATGTGGTTCATAAAGGGGTAGGGCATGCATTTCAGATTTTAAGCAAGTCCCAGCTCTCACAAACTCGAACATTGGAAATGATGTCACAAATCAAGGACTTCATTAGTGGAACATGATCCCCTCCTCTCTCAAGCACTATATATACTCAGAATTTTATTTATGTAACAAAGGAAATTAATTCACAATTTTATATGATGCAAAATTCAAAGCTTTTAGTGCTGCAAATAGATATTCACGTATAACCCATCTGTTACCCATGTTGGTCAACGAAGAAGAGAGGGGAAGGAAAGCAATCTTAGGGATGGAGGCACGTTGTATTTGGACAAAAATGGAACAGCAGACCATTAGATGGAAAAGAAGCTGTGTTTCTTTTTATTTATATTTATATTTATAGATGGTTTGATTTGAAAAGTGATTAAATTGATTTTTTTAATGTGTTTTAATAATTTTTTTTGATAGGTTGATGTTAAAAATAAAAATTTATTTTAAGTGGAAATTTATTTTAAAAAAAACTCTGTACTGTATTTTCAAATGAGTGACGTAGAGTGAAAAATGGAAAAGAGGGTTATGAGCTAAATAAATGTCTGGTTACACTTGTAATTTACGATTAGAAAATATTAGGGAAGTGGCCACTCCAAATCTATAAATAAATAAATAAATCTAAAATCTAAATATGAAAACCAAAGAGAAAAAGTTCATCAAGCGGCCACTCCAGTCCATTGAACGCATAATCAAAGTTGGGCAGTCAATATGATATGGGCCTGCCTTTATTAACTCCTCGGCCCATTGTATGTTATTTGGTTCGAAGCTTACGGGCCTTAATTGTGGGCATGGAATGGAAAATGGATCGTTGGGCGGAATCGGCCGCCTTAGTGAACAAAATGTTAGATTGAGAAATGGAAAAATAAAATTTAGGAGCTGTTAGAAAAAAATGGAGTATTTCAGATATTGTTTTATACAAAAAGAGAAATAAAAAAATGTTAAGTCACCCTTATTTATTTTTTTATTTTCAATTTTATTTTAAGATTTTCAATGAAGGGTAGCTTTTAATTTTCTTAAATATAAGGTTTTGATTTATTAAAAATGGCGACTTTTATATTTTCAAATTGTTTATTTATTTTTAAAATATTTAAAATACACTCCTTTTTTTCTAAAGGCTTTTATTTTTTATTTTTCCATTTTTAAATCTAATATTTTGTTTTCAATTTTTTTAGAAATTCTCAAAATTGTATAATTTATTTTTTTCTAATATTTTTCATTTTTTCCTTTGATATTAATTTCTTATTTTAAAGATTCTGAGTGTAAAATTATATATATATATATTATCACCTGTGTCCATATTTAATAGAAAACTCGATGGAACCATATTGATAGAAGGACCTCATTAATGTTTTTCAGTAAAGGGACCCAATCAATTCAAACAAGAATTAAGAAAATGTCAAGAGTAGAAGGATGAAATGTATATAATATATAAATGTCCCTTTCTAATTCTTAAGTTCCACTAAAAATTAGTGGTTGAGAACTCCAAGTAAAAATTCAATTTTTAAGTGCTGAGGTGCATCCCTGGATAGATGCAATGTCGCCAGCAATTACTCGAGTGTAGCAGATATATGTGGAAGAAGATCTCTTTATTGATATTGCTTAGCACACTAGCTATTTATACAGAGTACATTGCCAGATTGTAGCGTTTTCAGGTTTCAGCCCGAAGCTACTTACTCACCTGCTGCCTAGCAGCTCAACATTTTATCCTCAAGGAAGTTTAATTTTGTCACAAAGTTAGGAAATTGAAATAAAGCAGTAACTAAATTGTCCCTTCTTCTTCTTCTTCTTCTTCTTAAATGGACGATAGAGAAACACAATCAATCAACTTGTAGTTAATAAAGGAATCCAACTCACGACACAGCCTCCCATGAAGTTTCGAGGTCGAGGCTTCTTTTCAGTGCTCGACCATGGCGTTCCTCGGTAAAAAAATAGAGTTATAAATCTTGCTCAAATGAAGATTCCAAAGGAACCTATTTGGTTCTTTCCTGCAAATATATAGACGGCATGCATTCGTAAGAATATATATGATCCATGCACACCGTTACGTACAAGTGAAGTTGAGGTGGAAGATGAATTAATTAAAACCTTGTCGTTTTATATATTTTGATACATTGGAAAAGATAGAGTGCTTAGCGCAGTACTATTTCTCATTTTCTTGTGCATGCATGTTATGTATCAGTTCTGCCAATCAAGTAGAACTGGACGTGTTGCATAACAGAAAACGAAATAAGAGAGTGATTATTATTCAGGATCAAAACTTTCACCGATTCGGTGATTTTTAAGCAATTGACCTTTATCACTAAGCAGCCTTACAAACCATAGTGATCAAAAGCTAATTAAAACAAAATCATCGGCAATAACATAACTATATTTATACAATTGGACTTAATTACGGGTATATACTATGTTTTTTTTTTTTGGTTTATCAGTCATAAAACAACAGTAACAACAACAACAATGTATCGGGGTTTGTAATTATTTGGCTTTGTTTCAAATTAATACTCATATTTCTTCATGAGTTGCCCTAGCTAGCTATATGGGTAACTGCTACAAAAATCGAAATTTTCATGGAGTATAAGTACGTACCTCATTCATAGAGTGCAGGCTGGTTCCTTTATCATCTTCTTCGAGTTTGGCTATTTCCATAAGACAATGTACAAGATGAACTTCCTAAGGGTTAAGATGGAATTGTAAGAAGCTCATGATTTCTTGTCAAATTCTATTTATAGGAAAAAATGGCCAGCTGAGACACGAATTACCTATAACGTTTGTTGGTGTCTATGGTAGTTGAAGTTTTCAATTGGGGGCGAGCCACCGGTCGACGAAACAATGCCTCAACCCCCACATCTGCTGACTAGTATTTTTGTATTACGTAGCAGCTTTCCCATCACAAATAGTTTCCATCGAACTTGTAACAAATCTGTTTGTGCTAGCATTTTCAACAACTTTTTTTTTCTTTTAATGGTCTGGATTTGTTTTTAGTCAGTTTTAGCATACCGAGATTATCATTCCTCAGTCTAGTATAGTTGCAATCAAGTGTATAGTTAATTATAATTGTGTCATTGTAATTTAATGACATTAATTAATTAGTTCTTATGAATTTCAAAAATTAAATATCTCATTCCTGCATTTTATATAAAAAAAACATTTATGGCTTGTCGAGCATTTATATAAGGGTTAATTAAAAGTAAGTATCATACACAACCAAATATAATAATATTATAAACAACCAAAAGATTAAGGTTATGTTTACTTTAGAAAATATTATTTTTTCTAGTTTCCACCTCTTATTTACTTTAACATTACCTTCATAAAAGATTAGAAAAACATGTTTACTAGACATGATTGTTTCAAAATAGAAAATTGGATTTCGTCTGGCTTGCTTTTAAATAATAAAGAAATTGAGTTAAATTTTTAGAATTTCTCTTACTTTCTAGAAATCTAGAGAAAAGTAAACATACAATTAAAAAAATCCATATTTTTAATTGATAAATGCGTTTGTACATGTTTCTAAAACCATTTAGTAAAAAATAGGAATTGTACGTGTTTTATTACAAATTAGAGATGATGAGGTTAAAGACCCTTTAATGAAGATGAAACTAACTATTCTTCGAGGCTGACGAGGATGAATGCCCTTGGAGTGCATGATGACATGATTTTAATGCTTGTAAGAAAGTCTTCTTAGAAGGTCAGGGATCCTAGGCAAGAGATGAAGTAAAGCAGTTCAGGACAATTATCTGATCTATGAGCTTTTTGTCATCCCTTACTAATTGATTGGAAATTATGTTCAAGATGACCAGCAGCTACCATCTCCAACCATAAGCCCACATCCTCACCTTCTTCAATTGTGTACGCTAGAACTCTCTTGTGGCACTTTGGTCTCTACCACACCAACACTTATTTTTCTTTAATAAAGTCTGATTATTGAATCATATATTTAACTTAGAAATCCCAAATCAAGATTACTGGCTTACACTGCATGTACTCTCCTCAAAGAAATACATTCCTAATTTATACATGTTCTTGTTTTTTTTATAAACATGTAATACATCATTCTCCAATACTTTAGATGATGTAGAATACTTTTTGCTTATGAACTGTGAAATGAGAAGACGAGCAAAAATAACTAGGACAGCTAAGGAAAGCAAATTGATGGTTTCATAGGCTTCTCTTGCTTCACTTTCTTCTCCTCAGCCTTGGCATTCTCTTGAGAACTCCAGCATCATTGATGTCATCAGATCAGTGGTGGTGCTTCGATTTCAATCCAACATTTAGAGATTTTAATTATGTGGATTTATGAAGAATCAAGTGGGTGATTGAAAAAATTAGGATTCTTCTGAGTTTCAATTTGGGGTTTTCCATGGCTTTTGAAAAAACATAGCAAATTGTTTTTCAAGAAAAGAGAGATTTCAACCAGGCAAGAAGAGAAGAATCAATTAAAACACTAGATTTTGTTCTTGATGTGGGTTCAAATTGTTATGAAAAGAGAGAGAAAATGATATTTGAAAAGAAAGAAATTGCATTTCGTCATTAAACTTCTGATTTTTTTGTTTCAGTTTTTGATATATTATATAGTTCAGCCTTTTCATCCAATTAAAAAATTTGTATTAACTTAAAATATAAATTATAATTTTTCAACTCTCGACAAGAGCACTGCAATTTCAAAGGTAATTTTTCCTTTATAATTAAGAAGGGAAATGGAAGACTCCATACTTCACCAACTGACTTTCAAACGCCAAACAAAACAAAGTTTAATTTCACGTGGTGGTGGGTGCAATTTCTAACTAAGGTTTCTAAATTTAACGCGACATCTCCGCGCGCACTACAAATTGCCAATAATCTACATGATTTACCATTCAGTCCATAGATAAAAACAGTGACATTAATTTTACTATCACAGAAAGTACATAATTCCAGTGAAAACAAATTCATGCTCTCATTTTTCTATTGGAAGTTCAAGAAAAAAAACAGGTTTTTGTTTCTACCAAATGAAAACTTGCATTTTTTTTTACTGGAACTGATTCATTCAATTCAGTTGATTCAGGACACTCACAATTCAGTTCATGGGAACCAAAGGGTGTGCGTTTCTTGATCAATACGGATCATATAAAAGCCGAAGACTTTTCTTTTCTTTTTCCAACTTACAATATATCCACGCCAACAAGCCAGCAACAGTGCCAAACTGCCAATTGTTCCTTGGTTGCTGTGGCGACAGCAGAAACAGCTGATTTCATACATAAAAAGAACAAGTTTAAGGAACATAAAGAGACCATGAAGTTGAACTCACTTGAGTCTTCGAGGGAATCCCCTGTTGTGCTCTGTGCAAGTGCGACTGCTACTTGAAGCTTGAATGGTTTAAGATCATGTCCTATATTCAGTTCACTGTATAGGATAAACGCCAATTCTCCACAACTTAAACGGTAGTAGCTTGTTGAAATTATCTTTCTAATGAAAAAAGGATACGAAGAAAGTCCTATTGGAAGACACGGGATACAAACAAAGCAAAATCAACGTTTATCATGAGGAAAAATGAGAGCGCACATTCGTTCAGGAGCCAGAAAACGGATTTTTACATGGCGGTCACATCTCACAGTGATACAATTGCCTACCCACTCAAAATGTCGGCAAAGAAGAAACTGGTTTGATTACCAGAAATTATGGCAACTTCAACAGTAGGTCTTCAGTACAACACGGCTCACTACGAGATTCCAATATTAAAGGGGTTGATGACCCGAAATTATGGCAACTTCAACAGAGGGTCTTCAGTACATGGGCTCACAACGAGATTCCAATATTAAAAGGGAGTCTGTCTAGGACATCATGACGCTGGCAATAGTCTGAAGAGCTTGGTTGGCAAAAAAACGGACATCAACATCTGGATCCTCACCTAGCTCAAACAAACAGGGACAGATAGTCTTCTCTACAACCTGCGGATATAATTTATGGCCCATTGTGGTTAAGAAAGTGAAAAGGCACCCATGAACAAAATAAACAATACTTCAATAAGATGACAAGCAGGAAAAAAAGGTTAAAAAAAAAAGTGTAGTCTTTGCTAAGAACAAGAGCGACTTACAGACTGATCAACTATGGGAATGAGCGATTGCAGCACCTTCGCCGCATTGAACTTGATGTTGGGCACCCTGCTTAGTGAAATCAAATCCAGCATTCAGAAACTGCCGGGTTAGAATGAAACAATTTTACAAACCAGATTGACAATCCACGCATCCAATACCTGTCTTTTGATGCATTGATGACTACTGGCAACAGTTTGGAACATGTAATTTCCGAACCCATCACAGGAGCAAGCAACGAGACAGCACGTAGAATTGTCATCCGATACAAATAATGGGGATTGGTGCTCATCTCCAAAACCTGCAATAAAATGTGACATTTCAATATCCAGTTCTTTAGAAGATAGGAACAGACATAAAATGTGAAAGAAATACGAGAACAATAATCAAGCCAGAAACAGGGGGGGAAGGCTACATAGTTGGCTTGTCAAATTGAAGCAGAAAAAACAATCAACTATTGAAAGAGGCCAAACCATCAATCCAGGGATTTCTTTCTAATAGTTAAGAAGACATAATTTCCTATTGATCCTAAACTATTGTGTTCTATTCAACACATCCAACCCCACCATTGGGAAATTAATAGCAACGAAAAGTCAGAATTATTAGACAGTGGTGAAATTCAAACAAACCAGTGCAACACAAACCTGTGGAATTATGTGTTGCACTGCCCACTCAGGACCGAATTCTTCAGCGAGGCGCTTCAAATTGTTTGCAGCAGCATCACGAATCGAGTAGACCTGAAGAAAATACCCAGACAAGATTGTTCAAAATAAACCAGTTAATCTTCATGACAGCGTGATTGGCAGAAAGGAGCTCAGTTCCAAAAGTTAGTAAAGTATTATATAGAAATTCAAAGCTCACTTTTCCATTATTTTTACAAGAAAAAACTTAATAAAATAATGATAGAAAAAACAGCAAAGCCAGTAGTATACAAAGGCTAGCATACTACTTGAATGAATTTCATTTAAAGGCTTGAACACCAATTCCAAGAAGAGCAGAAATCCTCATAAAGACTTGTATTTTCAAGTCCTATGATGCCCAAATCTTTTCTATATCTTCATAAATGAAGACTGAAAATCTTAATCTACTTGAGAAATTTTAATCATTGAACAGAGACAATCTTAATCTACTTGAGAAATTTTAATCATTGAACAGAGACACATCAAACAAGCAAACAAGCAAACAGAGAAAAACCGAGATTCAAAAATTTTCAGGTGCGATGCACAAGCAAAAGTGAGCTTTTAACTGCTGGCACACATGATGTGGAAATACAAACCTTATCCTGCAACCACTGCATGCAAAGAGCACCAAGTTTATCATCAAAGAACCCAACACCCAGTTGACTTGCCAATAAAGGTATGTACTCTATAATTGCAAGCCGAACCCTCCAATGTCTATCCTCTGCGAGCTCAACAATTGCTGGCAATAGTGATTGGGACAGTAGATCGATTCCAATAACCTGCAGTAATGTTTATTCCCATGATATCATAGGCAAGGAGGAAAATATTGCATTTCAGGTACATATTTATGATGTGCTAAGAGCATGCGGAGTAACATCTCTAAGACCCCACAAAATCCAAAGAAAGGTCAAACTACATCATGTGTTGTGACAGTGATTTTAGCATTAGCCTACTTGTTTATATTAGTGTGCCCAAGTAATTTCTATCAGACAAAATCTCCAAATGAATAACTATTGTGAGGCATATTTTAAGGAATGTTATCACAGTACTCATTTGCTTGGTAAAAATTGCAATATATTAGACTAAACCAAAATGGAGAGATGGTTGAGCTGGCTCCCGGGATACAGAAGACTGAAACCTCTTGAGTTGTCTTAAGTTGTTGCAAACCTGATTCACTTGATCAAGCTTGCTGATTATGTTCAGACGCACATCAGGAAATTCATCCTTCAAGAGGGATAGAAAAATTGGAAGAAGCTGTTCGATTGTGGCATCCTGCATTGACAAACAAAATAAAGTTTAGAAATCCATTTCCAGCAATTCAATTCATGCACTAGGAATTGAAACAGGAAGAACAGTGACATAGATAAAATAACCAATGATATTTGACAACATCATGAAAAAAAAAGCACTTCTTAATGAAAGAGAAAACCATGCAGCTAATGAACCATATACATTTACAGAAACGAGAACTTTGAAATGATGACAGGTAATGGCCAATAATATGGCATCTACAAGAACATGTAAAATATATGGGCTAAAGCTAACAAACTTGGCCCCAGAAGGTATTTATCTCTCTATATATCAGAAATTTGCAAATGTCATTCAAAAATTGAAGTACATGTGGTTTGAAAGCTTTATATAGTTCAAAGTCAGATCAGGACAGGATCAATTAAATGAATAGCACATCTTACTGTGCAAGCATTAAGTGAACAATAACAAAGTCTTAGACAACCCATACTGTACATTCTCACCTTCCCCAAGACAGGAGCCATTCCCATTATAACTGAAGCCAAAGCAGAGCGGACATGCTGGGAAGAATCTGATGACAGTTCCTGAAAAAAATAAGTGAGAACGCTACAATTAAAAAAAAAAGATCAGGCAAAAATCAATTCATGCTCTAACAAGAAACAATACAGTCAACTTAAGAATTTTAAAGTTTGAAATGGAAATGCACCTTCACACAGGGGAGAATATGTTGAATAGCAAGTTCTGGACTTAAAATGCGGCAGAATTTAGTTACTTTTCCAGCAGCAGCTATACGTACTTCAGCCTCATTATCACGAAGTAACCGCACATATGCAGGGACCAAGTCCATCCTTAGAAACAATTACCATAAATCAAAAATCTTGATTACAATATGACAGAATCCATCAACAGATCACTATCAAACACAGAATTGGATTGGAACTTAAAACAAGAAAAAGTACATATGCATTTAACCCAGCAGTTTCAAGTCAGATATACACCTGGTAGGCTCAGGTCCCACAGCCTCACAAAGTTCATATAATTGATTTGCAACCATGTAGCGTACACGCCAAGACTTGTCCTGCTCGGAGGCAATAACACTTGATTTAAATATGAAACAAATCGAAAGAAAAAAGCTAAAAGCTTGCAGAATCAGCAAACAAATGTCATATTACTGATGCCACCAAGCACCATAAACAATTTTTCTTCCCCTGTGGTATCATATTGGTAACAAAATTTTATCCAGACACTCTTAAAGCTTTCAAAACATTAGACATGATCCAGTATAAAATTCCATTCCTCATCCAGGAAAAATTATACATTATCTTCCAAGTTGTTAATTTCTGCAAGCTTATATCTAGGCCGATAGGTCTCAATCAGTGTTACCAAGAATGTGGAGTTTTCTGGGTTGTGCTGCGACTTTGGAGACATGGTACACACTTTAATTTGTGGTATGAAGGTAGAGTGTTATGTTGTGTGTTTCTGCTTATTTGGGCTGTTCATAAGGGTTGAATCAGTGACTAGGTAAGTTATCAGGTTTATCTATAATTATTTCTCAAGCATAATGCCTAGGACAATAGAACGAGCATAGTGCCTGTTAAAAAAGCAAGGGAAAAGAAATGCATAGAAAGATGCCATTACATTTTCCCCTTGCCCTAGAACAAAGAATTGGGGAAGTAAGTTTGCCAAGTCAGGCTGGAATGCAAATTTACCATGAATCAGGACATGTGATCTGGATCACAGTTCCAGGGAGGTAGCATTATCCTGTAACTCTGTTTAAATCACATTATCCATAATTTAATAAAACCAAAAGAAGAAAATATCTTTATTTAATATTGATTACTGAAATGGATGTTCTAGAACAATCTAATTTAACTCTAGTTAAGCGTTAATGGGTCTAGACCAAACAACAACGAAATACCAAGATAGTGCCAGCAAAATACTCAGAACACAACAAATCATAAAGTAAATTGTTACTTTTGTTGGATTTACAAACTTCATTAGTACCTGAGAGAAATTAACAATAACAGGAAGAATATGTGCAACGCAATTCTGAGGCTCCAATAATTTCCCAAGAGCAGCACAGCCCTCAACAGCCAATAGACGAACAGAATCTTGATCTGAGGTATAAGAAAAACGCACGTGAAGAATTCCAAACATATCAAACTAAAAAAGCAAATTCAAATAACTACAAATTAAGGTATTGCATATATAAGAATATTACATTATAAACCTATAATTTGTGATATCAAATTCATTTCTCATACATTGTTGACCATTCCACAGTTTCAAGTCAAAACTGTATGATTTACATGTGCAATCAAACATGTAATAGTAGTTATCTTAACCTTATTCCATTTTCAAAATAACTAAATAAAAGCACACTTCTTCTATATATTAAAAGTTCAATTACCATCTTGGGTAAGATCCTCGAAAATTGACATGATGTCAGTCTTCAAATGTGCAGGTTCAACAGTGGCAGCAAATTTCCCCAAATTAGAGGCAGCAGACCTCCTAACCATGGGCATGTCATCTTGACACAGCTGGCTGTATATTGACCGCAATTCTGTCTTCAACGTGTCTGGGGCACTAGGGTAGGCAATATGAAATAGCCCACACGCAGAAACTCGAGCTGTAAACCATTCTCCAGCTGCTAGTCTCTGAAGATAAAATTTAAGCAGGTGCAAGAGAATAAAGTAAATTAGTAGTTAACACAAATATGACAACCAAAAGTGTGACATGTTTAACTACTCAGGGGTTCGAAAAACATGCAAAATATCTCCCTTTCCCAGACATACATACAAACACAAATAAGTGAAATAGAAGGCCATAACATCTCACACATGAACACATATATCTCTAATTCAGTAAGGGATAAATCTTGCACATACAGAGTTCATGCATATTTTTAGTATAAGTTGAATAAATAGAACAGGCATAAGCAACCAAATTAAATACATAACAATCTAGCAAAGAACAACAGCGTTTTTCAAGACATTGAAGAACATAATGAGTCTCCTCAAACAGTACATAAATGAAAAATCATTATTCCAGGCAGGTAGGTGCAGCTAAATCTTCATTTAAATTATAAGGAAATAGCATTATCTAGTAACTCAGATATATATAAACGTTCTCTCACCTTGACAAGAGGAATGAACCATTCAACTAAGTCGGTCTCCCTCATCTGAGATCCAATCCTACACAACGACTCCACAGCTTTATCTCTCACACAGGTTTCCTCGACAGTGCAAAGAGTCTCCAGAGGTGGGAGCAAAACATGAGCATAGTCAACTCCCCCAACAAACGGAATAAACACACCCAATTCCTCCGCCATCGCAAGGAGTACCTCGTCATCATCATCATTGTTTTCACTCAGAAATGGAATTAACTCCTTCCGCGTTCGTTCCTCCCCGAGAGCACGTGCTATGGTCGAGAGTCTACGGATTGAGTTTAACCTTAGCTGAATGTCATCATTCTTTAACTCGTCTATTAAAACGGCTATTGGATAGAGCGGTTCTTCCACCGTAGACATTGTATCCAAGATCTGTAACGAACCCTAGAATTCAAATCTAACGATTCATGAACACATTAATAATTAGTAAAAAGAAAGCCAATTTGATATGAGATTAGATTAGATTAGCTAAAAAGGAAACAACCTAATTTTTCAACTTATAATAGCAAGAATGAAACCGTGGAAAAAGAATTTGATTGTTATGGTTTATGACAGTTCTTTTTTTAAAATAAATAAATTTGATAGAAGTGTTGTGTGCTCTTACCGATCTGAAATGCGTTCCCGCCGTGCCTCTGATTAGTTGCAGAAGCTTAGAGAGGGATAGAGAGAATTTATGAATCTCTTTTTATTTGATTTTTGTACTATATTTCTTTGCTCTTTTTTTTTTTTGTACTGTATTTATTTATTGCTATTGTTTATTTGAAGCGATCTTAAGTTCAGGCCCAATTTTGTATGTATATTATGGGCCTGGGCTCTTATTCTTCTTTTAGGCTGGCGAGATATTAAAGAATTTATTATTGTTAGCGCTAAAAATTTTAATTCTGTCATTCTACATAAGAAAAAAAATATTATTTTACATGTAATACAATTCAAAATCATATAATACAACAATAAAATTATCACATAAATTTGATATATTTTTCTTATTTATAAAGAAATTTGATGAGCTTTAAGCTATAGCTCATGCATTGAGATGCAACTGTTTTCTATTATAAAACCATATCTTCTTGAATTTAAACCTGATATCTTTCAATGTGAATTTTAAAAATTTTAAACTCTTGGTTTAATACACGTGATTATTTCAAAGATAAACATAACCAAAGATACTAAAAAGAACTACAAACAGTGGTAGCATTTATTGATTAGTGTGATTAGTAATTAAAGATTGAGAAAAAAAACTGAAAATTTGATTAAATTAAGAAAATTAGAAAAAAAATAATTTTAAAAACCAAACCGTAAAAAAATAGATTAAAATTTTAAAAAAAAACCGATCGGTTCGGTTCGGTTTTGTTTAATAAGCAAAAAACTAAAAAAACTGAACTAACCTAGCCAAAACCGGAAAAAACTGAACCAAAACCGAGAAAACCGAGTCAACCCAGTTTGAACTGGTTTTTATCCTAAAAATCAAACCAAAACCGGTTGATTTGATCCGTATTCGGTTTAATTTTTAAAAAAAAAATTTGATTTAATAATTTTTTTAATAAAAACCAAAACAAACTAAAAAATAATCACCCCTACCACCATGATTGCCGATGACAAACAAGAATTAAGACCGCCCACATCTCCAAGTGTTGCCAGATATGGAGCTGCTTTTTCTTTCTTTTTTCTCGTAAGCTATTTCGTAAATCACAAGGTTCTTGTGTTTTGATGGGAAAAGCTGAAAATTGAAATTGATGCGAGAAAGATCAACAAACAAGTTTGAAAACCTGGGCCAGGGAACCCAAATCGGCAAGTGTTGGGAGTTAATGGGCTTCGAAATCTGGCTTATGAAGTCACCTAGTTGATGCTTCAGCTCAGGAACTTGAGCAAACAGGAGATTTCATAACGGACTTCTGTCAGCAAGGATTTTCCCTGTGCCTTTCTGTGCAAGGAAAACGCAGCTTCGGCCGTCGAGAGCTTCTCACTGTGTATTTTTCCCCACTTTTTAATTCTTCCATTATCATAACACATTCAGGTTTAAGTTCGGATACTCTTGACTTGGCCAAATATACAAGCGCAGATAGGTCAGTTTAGGTTGTAGCTTGTAGTGGGTGTCTTTTATGAAATATGTCACTCTGATCTCGGAAAATGTCATAATTCAATATTCTATTAGTCGTGAATTAATTCCCTCTTGAGCACAGATAGATCAATGCCTATATTTTCTGCCTCCATGATAGTTAATAACTACAAGTGTAATCTTATTAGTTATTCTTTAGAATAAAATGATTTATTTTTCTAAAAAAAATAAATAAATACAATAAGGAGAGAAAAAATGAAATTTATTATCCACTAAAAGTGAAAAAAATATTCATTCAAGATTTCTCTCTCGTAATATATTTCTCTAATTTTTAAAATAATTCAAAAAAATAACCAATAAAACACCATTAAAACCATCTTATGGTTGTATGATTAGGTCCTAAACCAACCAAGTATTAAAACCATCTTATCTTTCTGTTGTGTTTGCCCCCTAGTGGAAGGACTTGGTTTTTTTTTCCATCTTGATCAATCACTATATACTTCCAGGTGAAAATTACAATTTAAACATTTATTAATAAAATTATGCATAAAAAGAATATTTTAAATGAAATAAAAAAATAAACTTCAACATCCACTTTTCATCGATGAGAAAATTAAACTCAATATAAAATGTGAATGATATTTTTTATTAATTGTTTATAATATCTTTTCATAACTTGGAAAAAGTTTTAAAATAGCCCTTTTACTATTCTTATGTGCAAAAAATATATATTATATAAATGAACAACTATATTACTAATATTTAGAATCAAATTATCAGATTTATAATTAAGTCAAATAGATTATATTTTTTCACATCAGAAATAAAACTACTCGAACAGTTTCGAGAAAAAGAGATTAATACAATATTGTGTTTTTAAAGAAAAACAAAAAAAAAAGAAAAAAAATATTGTTGAAGAAATAGTTGTGAGAAGTGTGGACTCGTTTTTTTTAAAAAAAGAAGAAGATACAATAGATAAAGGGTTGAATTTTGTAGTGAATTAGAGAGTTTTCAATATTTCTAGCAGGGCCAAGTTAGTAAAAACTAATCAAGAAATCAATTATGATCAACCTATTCATGATCTTGACATTGGTGTCTTGATACATGTTTATCAGTGCTCGGATTTTAAATTTAAAAAGAAAAAAAAAACTTAGTTTATGGACTGAGTTGTCAAAATTATTATAGAGATTGTTTTGAAATCCAGCATCATAGCCTTTAGGCTGAAGTGTAATAATGAATGAGACAAAATAGGCTAAAGGACAAAAACATTCTACTGTGCCATGAGACTATGAGACTGTGTGAGTATCATCGGTCCTTTTTATCAAACCGACCAAAACGAAATCAATTTGTCAAAACCATAACATATTAAAGTCACCACCAAGGAATTTCCCGGTTATAGAACGAAAAGAACAATGATCTTCAACCAATTTTTCAGTATATTTGCTTCTAATACTGAAAGCAGCTTCTCAACCTGGGCCAAATTAAACTCCAACTGCCATTTTTTCCACCAATCCGTATCTGGGTTCCTTGAAATTTGCCTTCTCGCTAAGCTCTTGAAATTCATCCGCAAGATTTTGTAGCCTTGCTACAAACTCTATCAGCAATGATGCAAATGTTGCCAAGGACAAGGAGCTGGCACTCTCGTATACTTTCGATTCTTGTTCAACGATCATGGAACCACCTGTAAATGAGAGACGGGGCCACGATACTGGCTGATTGAACACGCTATCCGAGGCTTTCAATTCTGGCATGGAAGGACTGGTGCTTATATTTTGATTCTTAACATCCCATGTTTCGCTAAGGTAGCTAATTAGTTTACTTTCGTCTTCCAAGAGGTTCTGCGGATCTTCAAATTCCTTGGCTGGTCTTCCAGCTGCCCAGCTTTCTGAATTGACCAGTAGGTAGGAATTTTGATCTATCTTCATTTGCAGCTCTTCTGCTGCCCCGTGCACTTCTAGCAGCACGTCTACTCCGGGACCTAACTTTTCCATCTTTTCTACTTTTTTTCCAAGTTCACGCAACACTTTCGCTCCTTCATTGCCAACTCTTTGAAGCTCACTACTGAAAACTTGTCTCTTTTCAGGCGGTGCCTACACAATCAAATTTACAGAATCTGGTATAACTGACTAGCGTAAGAGAACATGAAAACTCTCATCCAATCTGCAGCATGCAAGCTAAATATCCTTGGTCGCATAAAGCATCAAGACAAGAAAACATCAACAAAACTGAAAACTAGTTGCTTTATAATGAACTTGAAAAGATTTCAAGTAAAATCTTAGATGTCTGGAAATTGTCAGAGTGTTAATTAATTTCATTAAAATAAAAATACATTAGATTCGATGCGATTTGTTCCTCTGTATAATTTATGCATTGAATGAATGCAGTTAAAGCAAATGGCTGGCATGCCCGCAATATCCAGCATATACAATCAATGACTAGTGTTTAGTCCTCTTCTCTCCAGAAAGAAAAGGATGCAAAGCAACCAATGATATTCCATGGAAACTTAGTTAAGGGCTAAACTCAATGTGTATTTATCTATAAACATCACGAGTTGCTAATTATAAACTTGTATTGTGGCAATTTCAACAAATTTTCCCTGAACCAGACAGATCGTCTAGGAGTGTTATCACTTATCAGCTATTTCCGTCTCATAATATTTCAACATTGTGAGGTACAGAATTTATAAGAATAGGAGGATTAATATGAAAAACTGAGAACGCAGAAATATTTTGCAGTTTCTTGATTCACATCAGCAGCCTCCCAAATCCAACCCCGCATCATTCACAACCCAAACATGAAAACGTAACAGAGTCCTTGGTTGCATGACATTGAGAAATGCCAAATACTTATAACAACAGCAACAACAACATTGTTTACCTGAATTTCAGAAAGTATGGATCCATGCATTGCCATGACCATAAATGCACAGTGCCTCAATGCTCCACTTAATTTTACATAGTTTTTCCAAGGATAGTTGAAGGATCTATAAGGACCATGAGGAGGCTCCCAAATTGCAAAGCTCAACTGGAGAAAAACAGGAGAAAGTTGAAATCAGTAATTCCTTCACTTTGTGATCTTCTGAAAGAACAGGAATGTATGATTTTAATGTGAACATATATACTAGAGATTCCTCTTGGCTGGTAGATTGCACAGCAGATCTATAGCCACTATACAATGGGTCATCAGAAGCTTCGTATGTTAAAATCTTTGAAGGGATTCTCTCATATTCCACACATTGCAAATATCCATTTACACAACCTGAAGAAGGTTAAACTCTCTTAAAAGAAAATTATTTGCAATAATATTGAAGAATCAAAATAAATAGCAGTAAGAAAAATACATATCCAAGCTTGATCCAACCTTCCAAAGAATTAGCAACACCGTTGAAGTTTTTCACCACTAATTTGTGAAGATCCTCCCCTGCCCATATGGGAAATATACAAATATTTACAGCCAAGCATATCGCAGCCCCAACAGCAATGAGCAACAGTCTATAAACAGCTGTGTGGAAAAATGACGATGAGCTCCCAGACACCGTTACTATGCAGTATGTCAGCAAGAATACCCTGAATCCGTATTCATAAGGCTTCATGGTAGGGTACAGTTTTATATAGCTTGCAAAAAATCCTAAACATCACAGATACAAGAACAATGATCCAAGAAATTAAGGGATTAAATGTGATAGGAAATAAGTTCTTATAAGGTGAAATTTCTTTTCCAATATAGGTCTAAAGCTTTAACCTGCGATGAAAATACTGACTACGAGAAGAACTTCTCCCAAAGCTCCAACATGCACAGAGAGCTCTGCAATGCCAATAGCAAGAGCACCAGCAGAAAGTGTCCCTAAAGCACGATTGAATCCTTTGTTAAGCGTTGCTCCTGGAAAAGATGAAATCACAATCAAAACCACCTCAATATCTTAAAAATATAAACCACGTCAAAAAGAAAATGACAGACCTACACTGAATTCAAAAACGACGACAACTGTCAGAATTGCCCAGATTGAGTACTGGCTAACGTCCTTGAGAGGCTCTTTTAAGAATATGACTAGGGAAACAAGAGCTAGAGACAGGCCCATCTTGACAGCGAAAAGATATTTTCGAGGATCTGCTTGGCCCATCTTATATAATTCAATAGCAGAATTTCTGACACCATTCCAGAAGCTGACGATCCTATCAGATAGTGATCCAAAGCACCGGCACTTGCCAGCTTCTTCAATATCATTCTCGGAGCGGTTCAGGCCAAAGTCGGGATATTCTTTTCTAGAAATCAACCTCTCCTTGCTCCTTTCTTCAAAGCTGTGCCTAAGAGATCCGATTTTGGCAGCCATTTCTTAGTCAGGAAAAAAAAACAAAAGAAATGACAATTAGACGTGTATAGAACAAAATTCAAAGGATCAATATAGAACAGAGATGAGACCCTGCTGACACATCAAGTCTTTCTGTCGATGTTTAAGTCATTTATATAAATATTTAAAAGTACTTTATAAATAATTATTGTTATTATAGTCAAAATATTTATTATCTTCACGTGACACCTCTAACCTCTATCCTTTTTTAAATGGAACTGGTTGTTTTATTCAAATAATTTTGTTAATATAGTCTCTCTGTCATAATTCCATCCAGTAATTTTCTTAAGAACACTTATTTTAATTTAAAACATTTTATTTATTTAAAAAAAAACTTATTTTAGATAAAAAAAAATTATTAACAAAAAGCTCACGTTAGAAAATAAAAAAATTGACTAAATTACTTGATTAAAACAATAAAAATTGTTGGTATATCAAAATAAAAAAAAAATAAAGTTTATATAATTGATTGGTATAAATAAAGCATCAATGATGATGATTTAAAGACAACTGGAATATCATCAAATAAATAAATAAAATTGACAGAAAGCATACCATTGGAGCAAATTTTAATCTCTATCTTGAATATTATGCGGTTGAGTTTTGACGTTTGTCATAATCCCCGATAAAGACCATCTCTCATTTGACAGGATCCTGGCAAGATCAAGAGTGCAAGGATCATCCAAACAACAGCTGAAAAGGAGGATAGCCTCTTTCCTTTCCTTTCCTTTCCTTTCCTTTCTCTGGTTTTTTTTTTTTTTTTAAGGATGGATAGACTTTCTAGATATAGACTTTCTAGATACTAAAAAGTACAATAGAAATAAATGAGGCATAAGTTAAATTAAATAATATTATTGTTGAAGGGTGGATTCAAACCCATATCTTTAGCGTAAGGTTCAAATCTCTTGATCTGGTCGGTTTCGAATTCCTACTTATCAACGACCGGTCCTGTTCATCACCAGTCATTCTGTGAGTTGATTCGCAATATCCTAACGTGTATAAATTGTCTACGCAATTGAAAACAAGCAGAAGGGCGGGGGTACATGCTGCCTGCTAATAAATAGTTAAAAAAAGAGGAAAAAAGCAAGGGGGTATGCTTGATATATAGTAAAAAGGATAATTATATTGAATATTATCAAGTTTACTTTTTTCACCTTTTTTTTAAAAAATAAATTATACTTCAAAAAAATATTGAATTACTTATAAAATTGTTATTATATTTTATTAAATGACTTAACTTTGTTATAATAATAATACCAACAACAACAATAAACCAGTACCCTTATCATTTTTTCTTGACTTTCTAGAAGATTGATATAATTTCTTATTAGATTCCCATATTTTTTAAAAAAAAAAACATAAACACGATGACAAAACTCATACACAACACGATTAAATTGAAGGCGTGAATCTTATAAACAAGAATATACAAAATGGACAATAATCATAAATAAAATGAATGACAAAAGGAATTTTGCAACTCAAATTTCTAAAACGCACAGAGGGTTAAGTGCACAAATGGAATAATAAAAACTTATAAATTATAGTAGATAAAGTTAGTAACATTGCAAAAAAAGAAAGTGCAATGATATTCTAAAAAGATAAACTCTGAAAAATATGCATGCTGAAAATGTTAAGAATAAAGAAATTGAGAATCTTGAGTTTGAAGAATTCATAGTATATTTATAGCTTATAAGTCATGTCATTTTATGGAAATGAGTGGCCAAAGTATAATTTTACCCTTATGATATTTCAAGTTTTACTTTGCTCAAATAATATATACAAGATTAGTGAAAAATATTGAGGGACCCGCGTAGACTTTTAAAAAAATCTAAAGGGAGTGTTGGGTTCAAGAAAAGTGTCCGGGCTCATTTGAAGTGAAAAATAGATCAAGGCGTGCTGCCTGGACCCATATATATTTGGCTTAGGGTGTGCGCCTAAGCTTGAGCACTTTGGGCTCAGAGGCACGCTCGAGCCCAAAAGGGTGCTAGGATGCATGCTTACCACCCTTGTTGGGCAACACTCCCAGCCAAGTGGTAGGCGTGCAGTCAATACCCAAGGTGCTCGACAGCATGCCCAACAAGGCTAGGTATGTCATGTCGATGTTGTTATGACAACACGTCTTGCATAAGCATACATCTAGGCTCCCCTCCTAGTTGGGCATACACCTATGCTGGGTGTATGGGCTTGGGATCCCTGCTCGACATATGTCCCTAGGTTTGATTTTGACATTGGGTTGCCAACACGGTCTAAGTGATGAGTTACACCTGACTTGTAAGTTGTTGAAAGTTTGGTTAGGTAGAAGTGTCTGTGGTAACAAGTAGATATATCTTGCATCCTGACCCAGGTATGTCTTGGTTATGTGCCATGAAATGACCCAAAAATGTCAAAAACAAGTTTTAGAAATTAATGGTTTTTTCATTAGTTTCCTATAAATGGTGTCAATTAACGAATCCTAAAATCCAAAATGATTATGAATAAGGTTGAGGTGTTAAATAATTGATTAATCCTTTAGTTCAAGCAATCTAATCCATTCTCTATAGCCAAGGTAAATAAAGACTCGATATGATATGAAAAACCAAGGTGGTTAGTAGTAGTAAGTGATGCCTGGTAATTCAAAGTGACTAGTAGTTGTGGTAGTAACAGATGATGTCTGATAGGCTTTTGGGTGCGTGCCCAAGCTCATGCTTTTTGGGTGTTTTCTTTAAGCTTGTTTAGGTTTTTTAAGCTTTTAATAGGTTTTTTTAGGTTAGTTAAGATTGGACTCATCAATTAGAGGGTATTAAAATAAAAAAAAACCTTCAAAACCTTCAAGTCTCTTTCTTTAAGATGCATCTGGCTATCAAGTATTAATGCTACAACACAAAATAATACTAAACTCATTAATTAGAAACAACCTAAATCTCAACACCTTTAAAGTTAAATATTCTTCAAACATCTTCATGATTAAATAGACCTAATTAATCAAGTCTTCAACCAAGCACCGCCCTAACCTTGAACTAACCATGAACACTCATCGAACTATATCACTTGAATCTCTAGAATAAAGGTGACCATGGTTTCTCTTAATGATCGAGAGGTCTAAAGGGGGCACTGATCTTAGTCAAGGTTATCAAAAATATTTTTTTGACACAACACATAAAATACAATGTAAACTTGGATCGTAAAATCATAAAATCATTAGTTTTTTCAAGGGATTCATGTAACATAATTGCAAGTCCAAGTAAGGTCTTGAAAATATTCAACAATAGAACACTTATAAATAGTTACCCGTCATCCATGTTTATTTTATTGAATTGGAACACTAGTGGGATGAAAGAAAATTTTTCCATCACAATAAGCATTAAATATTAGTAATAACACACAAGTTTCACCTCATCACATTCAAAAGTACAAGAACATATACATAGCATGACAAGTATCTAATATGTTTGGTCATTCATGCCATTGTAATCTCAGTAAAGTTTTTAGATAAGAGGAGCAGAATTTAGGGTTTTCAATATCTAATATGTTTGGTCCTTCATACAAGTGCAAGTTTTAAAAAGATAGGGTTTGTTTCTTTTGTTTTAAAAATGAGGTAGTATCTATATTGTATATAAAAACAAAAGTAAAATCACAAGTTTATCGATTTTAGATGATTTCAGTCTGATTTTATTAGTTTTGAGTTTTAAAATGATTTTGCACGATAAATATATATTCATTTGTAAAATCATACGATTTTAAAAGTTAACTCGTGATTTTAACAATATTAATCATAGAGATTCGGTATACTTATTGCACATTTCTTATCTTGTATTTATTATTTGTATATTTGGTTGATAGCAGAATAAAGAGAAAAAGAATCATGAATTTTTTATTTTGGTTAAACTAGGTCATGTTTTGATCTTGGTTAAAAAAGAAAAGAGATCGTGTTTGGAAAAAACAAATTTCTAATATATTAGGATAATTTAATCATTTTGTCTGTTTTTGAAATTTTAATTAATGTAGAATACAAAGTGTAATTTTTAAAATAATTGAGGTAAAGTGAAAAACTTTTTAAACTATAAAATACTCAATGAAACTATCCCATGCAAAAATAGATAGTTATACTGTTATAGATCAATC
>Ga0325414_1000875_pt1 | contig 27167 bp, 20 predicted proteins | sample PopdelMetagenome_8_FD_206183 | JGI IMG/M metagenome (GOLD analysis project Ga0325414, IMG submission 206183) | Populus deltoides microbial communities from Bellville, Georgia, United States - Leaf-PdKOR-R3 | ecosystem: Host-associated > Plants > Phyllosphere > Phylloplane/Leaf | place: USA... | reverse complement strand
ACTAAAGGGATTAAAAATGTTTTTGGCCCAAATATATATTGAGTCATAATCATAACTATAACGATATATGCCAATAATTATAGTAAAGGAGAATAAAAATAAAATTCAGATGTTGGTTGCTTGCAAGATATTTCATGAGGTTGATTGATGCATCTACCGTCTTAAAAATCAGATTGTAGGGGGGACTCCTCTCTGGTTCCAGTAAGGGTGTTCTCATTGTAGCTTTCCTCTACCGATTTTTTTTTTTTGATCCACCATTACCATTTATCCCCCAATCTCTATCCTCCCTTCAATCATAGTCAATTATATGTATTGAAAAGCCTCATCAATGATGGCATTGGATCTGAATGGGTCCCCAATTGAACATTGTACCAGTAAGTAGGTTCAACTGAACTTTGTTAGCATATGCCTTTTGGGATTCAGGAAAGGCAGCCCTACCATACCACAATGATGCAAGGCTCTAAGTTGAATATGGAGTTTTTGATTTTGTCAATGTAATCCGCAAGGGATAAAGATTTTCTTGAAGTTTAAAAATCATTTTCTTTTTGATTCATATGAGTTGAATTAGCGAAATTGAGTTTCATGGGTGAATCTGATAAATTAATGATCCTTTTTTTTTTTTCAAAATGAGGACATCATTGGGTGGGTACATGTATTTTTGACCATGAAATTAGGTTTTATCGAACTAATTGCTTGAATAGTTGAGAATAGTGATTATGACGTGAGTGCTCATGTTGAGCTTCTTAATCAAGGCGCTCGTGACCATGGTTTTTTCTTTGAAGGAACTGTATGCAATTTGAAATCTTGAACTTGGAAATGGGGCGTGCATGAACCTGCCTATAAGAAGACGCTTCGTGACACAAAATATTTTAGAGTTATCATCATATACTGGACCTTTAGTTTAGGGGCATGGACCTCTTTCCAAGCACGCTCAACAGCTCCCATTAACTTCATCATGCTGGCTAGCTAGACGCGAGCTTAAACTGGGTCTAGATAATAATGTCTGCGCGCAGTCTAAAAGCATGCATGGTATGTGGTCAATCTACCACCAAACTCATCAAATGGCTACTATATAGCTGTGGAAATAATCGAAGAACAGTTCGATTACAGGACATGTGGGGGTAATTGAAGCACATGCAATCCTTGGAATCGTGAAGGCCCCGCCCCCAGTATCCACAACAGAAGATGCACAAGCTGATCATACGCGCACCACAATTGTCGATCCTAGCTACATCTTGTGTATTCAAATCATCATCATAGAGTACAGCAGAATAAATTGTGAATGCATGGTGCGTTTTCAATGAATTGGGTTGGGGCACCAACAGCTCATCTACAGATGTGTTGCATGCGGGCTGGATTGAATTTGATGTGACCCTGGACCAATAGCCACTTTTACAGTTGCCCTATATTGTATTGGTAATGAGGTAAGCCTACATGAAATAATAGAAAGCTAAGAGAAAACTCTCTCTTGTCCATCAAACATTGGAGATGGAGAATGGCTTCAAAATATTGCATGCGCCCCCCCCCCCCCCTAAAATCCTGGCCTATCTCCCCTAACATGACAGGAAACATGAGACATGACAGGTAAACCTGAGACATGACCTGACCGTCACTAAATTTCTGCATACTCAGAGGCGGCCATCGTGGAGAATAACTGGTTGTTATCATGATACAATAAATTTTTTACCACGTTAATATATACGAACAAGTTAGAAGACTGAGTACGGATTGATTTGACGTTACCCAGAAGCTTTGAAAATCTGGTCCGAGACTGAAAAAAAAAAATATGGGTTTTATGGTTAGTTATGAGGAGATTAATAGCCTCCTAGAGGAAAAGGAGAGGACAGATGTGTATTGTGGATGGGCCCTAGAAGTAACGTATGAGAAAGATCCTACCAAAGTCTGCTTTAATGGAAGATTCTCTCAAGAAGTGATGATGGAAAACGATGGGGACATTGGGAGGTCCGAATTTCTCTATAGTCAACATTCATCAACAGATCACACTTGGTCTACATTGGATTTTACAATATCTGAGTTTATTGTGTACTTGGTATAGAAATTTCGCTGACGAAGGAGAGAAATCATATGCCTGGCTCATCATCATGGTTCCTTTAAATTAAAACGTATTTGATTACGAAAATCAGAATCCATTACTTTTTACCCCTCTCGCATGATTCTCCTTTTTGTTTTCCTTGTGTTTCCCCTTTTCTTTTCTCCTCGGGAGTGTCAAGAAATTTATAATTGCTGATAAATATACTTTTTTTTTTAAGATTTAGAAATTATTGTGATGGTAGAGTTAATAATTTGTATAAAAAATTGCTATTAATAAACTTTAAATTTAAGAACATAATTGCTTTGAATTTCTTTTATTTTGTTGAAGAGGTGAAGAGTCATTTTCTCTTGAAAACATAAATAAGAAAAAAACATCTCTTATATAATATTAATGTTGATAGAAATAACTCTTATATCGATATTAATATTGATTGAAATACAAAGGACCCATATGAGATTTTATATATTATTTTGTACGCAACATTAATGTTGATAGGAATAGTCCTTAGTCAACATTAATGATGATTGGAACAAGACATATCTTTGGAAGGTTTTTATATGCCTATGAGTGTAGAAAAAAGACTATCCTGGATTCTTAATATTTTATGTTAAGGACAATAAAGTAGTCATGTGACATGAAATGAGACCTATAAAGACTTTCAATTCCAATATATTTGGACCAAGATTGATTTTAAATCCAAGAATGTGAGGTTTGATATTTTACTAGACTTACAAGTACTTGGACTCAGCACGTTGCTGAGCCCAAAAATATTGGGTCTAAGATCTTGATTTTAAAATTGAGAGCATGCATAAAATGTTGTTAGCTTTAGTTTTTCTTCAATATAAGAAAAATGATGTCTTAATGTTGATAATGATTAAATTCAAAATAATCAATTTATTGCGGCTTTGTAAATTCAAAACTATATCTTTAGATTTCTTTGATGTTGGATATGTTTTTTTGCATAAAAATTATTCAAAACTAGAATTTTCCAACCGCTTGAAATCTTAAAACTTGGTTTATGCATTTTCTATATTTTTTTAATTTACATTCATGCCAATTTAATTTCTTTAATGATTAAACTTGGTTCCCTAACCCTTTGTTTGATAATTTCTATTATTATTATGGTTTACTTTTTCATGTCTATGTTCTGCTTGTTTTTATTTTTTATTTTTGGATTTTTTTTCATTTAATTGTACGTATAGGTTTCATAATGTTTTACATTTCTTAAGTATTTTTTAATTTTAATTTATATAAGTATTATATGTTTTGCTTGTATTACAAGTGTATTATAATTAAATATAAACTTTGTAGGGATGGCGAGTGATGATGACAATTTATGTAATTATAGTTTTATCTAATTTGATATTTCACTGTGTTAAAGGGGTTGTACCTTGAATATAAAACCTCCCCCTACTCCTAAAGATTAGAATCCTACTAGCTTATTTCCCAAAATGCTTGTCTGTTTATATATTAAGTTCTTTAATAATTTATCATAGATAAATAAATAGTTAATGCATTATTTTTTTTAATTTTAATTAATATTTTTAACCCATTTCTTTTGATTTGTGTACCTAGATTTATATGTTCGAGGGTGTTCTCGGCAAGATCCTTCTGAATTGTTGCTTAGATTTTTCATCTAGCTACTAAACATTACCTAAATTCGATTGAAGCTAGTGATATTGAAAAAGCTTATTTAACAAATTTTAAACCCATGATTTCATATGTCATAACCCAATTGTTAACCCCATCAAATATTAAAAAAAGATAAAAAAATATTTCAATAAAAAAGTCTAAAAAATATATATTACAACAAAAATATTTCAAAAATGATGAAAAAAAAGACAAGAAAAATGCAATTAAAGATGAAATTGAGAGAAGAAATTGAGAAATGTGTTGAATTTGGTTAAATAATTAAAAATTAGATAACTAACGACTAAATTGGAAAAATGCACTAACATACAGGGACCATTTTAGAGCAATCAAGGATGAGATTGAGAATAAATATTGTGAAAAAGGTTAAAATTGGTTAAAAATAAAGAAATTGGAAAACCAAAGACCAAATTGAAAAAAAGGGAGGAATTAAGGGACCGCTTAAAAAAAAACACTTCTATTTAAGCAAAACAACACCATTTTATTTAAGTGAAACAATGTTTTTCAAATAAATGAAATTGTACATTTCACTCATTAAATTAAACAAATTGGAAACCAATAACTACTTTGAAAAAGGCACTAGACTTGAGGGGTCACAATTGATGTTGGGCAAGGCCTAATTACACAAAACTAACTAATTTTATCTCAATTAAGAACATCCAAGCTGAAATTAAAAGACCAGGGATTAAATTAGAGATTTCATGATCCCAATGACTAAAACCCTAATTTCAAAGGTTTAAGAAAAACGATGTCGTTTTGGTCATGATTCTCCTATTTTGGCTGATTGTGAACCACTATTCTGGAAATAATCATGGAAATTTCAGCCATCATTAGACAAACAACAACCACCATTCGACAGAGGAGCTTCCCCCATACAAGGCTATGTTGTATTTTTTAATGTTTATGCCCCCTACCTGCCACGTGGAAGGCCTCAACATCTTGTACCAAGACAATCTTGTGTGGTTTATTAAAATTAGACACTATTACATCCAACTTTGGATCGATGGTGGGAAGGCTACATACCACATAATCAAGCACGGTTTGATCCTAGTTAAAGACTAGCATCCTCTTTATGAGATCTATGGCTTGGTTAGCTTCAATGACCTCTTATTTGCCACAATTAATTCTTGAATGGCACACCCTCAATTAGCTATTTTCAGTCAAGTTCTAGCTATAAAGTTCCAAGAGTTTGTTAGATATCAGGGAGAGGGAAAGAAGAAGAAGAGAGGAGAGTGGTCCCCTAATAGATCAAAGTCAAAATGAGAAAGAATCCCCTATGATATAGTTTGAAAAACCACCTTTAAACCCAAAATTGGTTTCACAATTACTGGCCCTTTTTAGGCTATAAAAGAGGTATTTTTTTGAAGCTTAAAGAAAATACTGGAGATGATAAAAAGCCACAAAAAAGAGAAGAAATATTGAGAGAAAACCAATCAAAGAATTAAAAAAAAAAGTGAAAAAAAAAGATATTGTGAAGAAGGAGATCAAAAGTTGCTTTGAAAGGACTAATAGAATTTGTTCAAATCAAGCAAAAATAGGTAAAAACTAGTTACAATCAACTCTTGAAGGTATATTACTCAACTTGATGGAGGGGAAGAACTCATTAAGAATACCCTCCCCTCTGCATTTTAAGATTTGATTCATTCATTCAAGTGTTATTCATAATGTTTTTGAATTGATTCAACCATGTTTCAAATTATTTTTGCATATATGTCCAAGTTGCTTTGAATGGAAGTTGTAATATGGTTGTTAGTTCATGTGTTGTTAATATGGTGTTTTATAATGTTTAATAGATGATTAATGATATGCTTTTGATGTTCGAATACTTATTCTTTATGCATGAAAAATATATCTTATGGTTTGATGATTATATCCAAAAAGAGACATACAACAATGCTTAAACTTTCTGGTGTTTTTGTTTAGTTTTGGAAGTTCATATAGGTTATTTTGATGTTGAATGAGCTTTTAGATTGATAAAAACAACATACATGTATGTTGACAATAGATTATAAGCTTTGAATCCTGTGCATTTTAAGGTTTACATGTTTACTGTTATTTCTAAAGGTTTAAGCATGTGTACATGAATGTATATGACTTATATGAATAAGCCTTTATTCTAAGTTTTAGTGCATTTTTCAGATTTTAGCATATTCTGGGTTTTTGAGTTTAACATTCATCTACAGAAGATTGCTTCGGGTCCATAATTTCTATGTTGTTTTGATCATTTATTGGTTCTTACACATGCATACAAACTTGTTGATCACTAATCTAGGATCCTAAAGGTTTAAAAATACTGAAATCTTGGCATTTGATCTTTGGTTCACAAAATCAAATAATCATGACGATTGATTGTTTGTTGTGATAATCGAACCTCAAATTCATGTTTGAACGATGATTTTACATGTCCTTGTATCTTTGAGTTACTGAAATATGGTCTGAAATTGAATCTGTATTTTTGGATTTATGTTGAAATGTTTTTTGTGTTTTTAATAAACTCTGAGTTTTGATCCATTTAAATTTTAAATTTATAAAAAAAATATGTTTTTTTACCTTGTTTGATTGGTTTTAATTAGTTTAGGGCCTTATTTTGTTGTTTTTGGGTCGAGTCCACCAAGCCCAACCTATATGACAAGGCAAACCCATAAAACTTTAAGGTCTTGTTTAGCCTGTCCCAATTTTACAAGGGGAAAAACTCATTTTTCTTCCGTTAGGGTGTGTATACATAATAAGGGTTAAAGGCATATTTGCTCAAACATGCCTTTAGCCTTGATTTTGTATTCTTCTCCTTTGTATTTTGACTCATTATCAAACAAACCTCAAATGATTTCTAAAAATTCTAAAAAAAATTCAAGGATCATTTTAAAAATATTTATGGGTCTCTCACATATTTTTTCAACTATTTGGTTTGTAAACTTACATTCTAAAATACCAATCTGATATTAAATATACATACTTTTCTTTAAATTTTCAAAAAAAATACAAAAACAAAAACCAAAATTCCTTATTTTAAAAAATATGTTTTTATCTATGTGTATAAAGCCAAATTCTAAAACTTTTCATGCATATGTTATAAAAAAAAATTGTATTTTTATCATTTTTTGAAAAATACAAAAATCAATTAATGGGTATCATAACAAATTTGTGATTATCCATTAGGATTTGACCAAAATTTCAAAAACACCATAAAAATCAATTTGTTTAATTAATAATTTGGGTATGAATTCTACATTGTAATGCATATTTCTGATATTAAATTAAATGAATTAAAAAAATAAAATGTTAAAAATTAACTGTAGACTTTAATACATGGAGGTATAAAATTACACTATAAAGTATACCCCCGATGTATTAAATATACAAAATAAAAATAAATACATCATTAAGATTTAGACCTTAGAATAGTTAGATTTTAGCTTAATAAAATATACACCTCTTTATTGAAGGGGATCTGTTTTAAGCACACAAATATAAAGACCATCTTATTGAGAATGATCTACCTAAAATTCATAAGATAGGACTCTCTTTACCGAGGATGACCTCTTTTGAACCTTAAACAAACTAACGAATAGAAAAATGACTTATTATAAATAGGGTGCATTTGGAGTAATGTGTCTTCTTCATGCACAACTAGTCCTCTTATCTAAATTCTTATAGACGAGTAAGTTTTCTAGTGATTATAATACCAGGTGGAGACTTCTAAACCCTTTAAATCATAATTTCATGATTAATCCTAACATATCTAAAATCCTTTTGATTTAAGAGAAAGATCTGTTATTCGCAATTGTGCACGCCACGATAAAATATATAACAAATTTACTATTTCATGATTCAATGATTAAACTAAAATTAGGTCTTCATTTGTCAATAACACCTTAAGCTTCTTATAATAGTGTCATTTTCTAATCATTATTATGATGAGAAATGATATGACTTGTACACATTCATCAAATATATTTTTTACATACAAATATATAAGTATGTTTTATTCTTAAAATTATATAATAACTATTCTAACCCAATTTTTTTATCTATATTTTTGTTTATATTTAAAAACAAAATAGAAAAAAACAAGAAAAAAAATAATATATCTTTTTAATAATTATAGTTCATTTTAATCATTTCATTATTTTTCTTCATTTCTTATTTAATTTTTATGTGTAAAAAAATCTTGAAAAATAAAAAAAAAGTAAAAAAGTAAAAAATACATGGCTGGTGTTGAAATTGGACCAATAATTGAGCATCACGGGCAAAAGAAAGAAGTTTAGGAATTTTTAAGCTATTATTGAGGGTTTAATTGAGAAAGAAATTGAAGAAAAGGGATTAAATTGATTTAGTTTGGCTATAATAAAAAAAATTGAGGTTCAAGAATGAATTTGAACAAATAATCAAGTTAGAAAATCAATTAAATGCTTAATTAAGAGAGAGAAAAAAATAAAATTTAAAGCCAATTTGGCTTAACAATAAAGAACTGGAAAATCAATGACCAAAATGAGTAAAGCGGAGAATTTATAGGACATATGTTATTTTAGTCGAGGGCTGAATTGAAATAAATAAAATAAAAAGGATGAAAATTAACCAAAAGTAAGAAATTGAAAGATCAAGGAGAAAAAGACACCCAAATAGGGGGATTGTGATGAAGTTGGCACAGTTAAATTAGAGGAAATACCTACTTCTGATGGAGAAAAAAAAAATGACATTGTTTCACTCTATGTGAAACGGTGCGTTTTGCTTGAAAGAGGGAAGAACAAATGATGAAGCTTGGAATGAAACGACGATGTGTTATCCTAAAATTTGTAGGAATTTTGGGCATTAAAAAAGACGTTGGGAAAGCTAATCTCATGCATTGTTAGTGTTTAATTTTGATCCCAATCAGTCCTCGTGGCGGCGCGAAAACAAGAGAAACATGGTCTCCAATCAATCCTCGTGGCTACGTTCTTGGGGCAAGAAATCAAGGTTGAAATTCCAGAATCAATTACATTCTTGGGCTAGGCTGTCAAGTCTTAAAGGAAAATCAAGTTGGGCTTCACAGAGCCCGTTGTGGGCTCTTGATGTTGATGGGCCGACATACTTTTGGTTTGGGAAACTATCTTTATTTGGGTCTGCATGCTCATTGTGGGCTCATAAAATGCTCTATGTGGACTTGTATGGGCCAACAAGTTTGATTTGTTTTGGGTTTAGACTGAGTATTAAATTAATTTATATATTCATATTTTTTTAGGATTGATTCTAAATTTTAAAATCAATGTATCTCCTGTTTTTGGGATTGATGTTAAAATTATTATTTATTTTATAAATAATATAAAAAATAAACTTTTTATTAGGATTGATTCTAAACTTTAAAATCAATATGTCTCTTGTTTTTAAGACCTGCGTTAAAAACTTTTTTTAAATATATAAAAAAGTAATGAAAAAATATTAGGATAGTCAATGGCAATAAAAAGAACAAATCTAGAACAAATAATACATAGTTAAGATAACCTTTCGTAAAAAAAAATATAGCGAGGGTGACATCGTTTCCCCCCTAAATATAAATAAACTCTTGCTCGAATCTCTGGAACCAGTGTTATTTGTTAGGAGCCCTAATTTTTTTTTTTTAATTACTAGATGGTGAGTCCAATCTTCAACAAGATATTTTAGCTCCGTTGTGCATCCACTAAGATGTGATAATAACATTATCAATTTTTTTTTTTATGAATAAGAATTATCAATATTTAAAAAAAAACAATTGTTAAGACTGAACCTAAATTTAACGAGTCCAAAACCCCGAAGGCCAAAAACCATGGGCTCAAGCAGTGCCTAGGGCTAGTGCTGGCATCGCCTATTACCCTTCTGGATATGCAGCCTAGCGCTCTAAGCGCTAGACACACATCTAGCACCTCATTTGGCGTGTAGCCCATCATCCTAGGTGTGTACCCCAATGCAATTGGCGCTGCGAACCAACCACGAATCCTATAGGCTCGAGCACACGCCTGAGCCCAATATCTATGGGCTCACGCAATGCACTTAAGCTCATTTTCACCCCTTAACTTGCTCAGGACATGGATATGAGCTTAACACTCAGAGTTTGATTTTTATGAGACCTCACACGAGTACCTCAAGATATTTTTTTTGGAAACCACATGAGTTCCTTAGGATTTTTTACTAAACTAATATATTTTGGATCTTACCCTTTCTACACCCCTGGGTGTATAAAAAATATTTTATGGTCTATCACCTTTCCATCTCATTAATACACGAAAAAAAGATATTTATTCATTATGAATGTTATCAAGGCAAAATTACTTTGCAACCCCTCCACTCAAACAAAAAAATAAGATTCCAGAGCTATAAATACCTCATGAATCACCAAAGTAAAAGAAACATAATCTCTTCATTTTCTACATATTTGTATACATATTCTCAGAATCTCTACCTTTAACATATTATTGATGCATTTTCTTTCTCTACAAATATATTTATTTAAGCATTTAAGAGTTTCTAAATTTATCAATGGGGATTTTTTACTTGGTTTTTCACATTAAGCTACCACACATCTTGGCTTTTCATGTCATGCTACCGCCCACTTTGACTTCCCACGTCAAGCTATCACTCATCTTGGCTTCCCATACTAAGTTACCACCCGTCTTGGCTAAGAAAAATAAATCAGATTGCAAAGATTAAGTGATTAACATATTATTCAATCATATAAACTTTATTCTTAAAAACATTAAATTTTGAAACATCATCAATTTTCTAATTATTATTATTATGATGGGAAATGATATGATTATTCATCACATATATTTCTTACATACAAATATATGAGTATATTTTGATCCTAAAATTATAAAATTACGCAAACATTTCCTTAAATAATATCTTCCTATTATATTTTTTTTCTCTCTTAGAGCTTAATGATGGTTGTCACTTCAACTCTGAGATGCACTAACTTTCTTGAATTGAGCATTAACTTCAAGAACACAAATAATATTTTGGTTATGACATGGTTCCATCTGACCAATTAGTGTCTCGCAATTTTGATTGGTTTTGTCCGAGTTTAACCAATCTATAACATTTTTATTTCATTAGTAAGAGTCGAATGAATAAGGATTCGGTTTTGCTTTTTCAATCTTATTTGCTGGTCTGATAAATATAGATAATTGACTTTTTAGATAATATAAAAAAAATAAAAAGCCTTAACGGAAAAAAAAAAAAGAAAGAGGAAACCTAATTGGAGAAAGAGTAATGTTAGACATACATAATGCTTTTAACTAAGACTTACAAGAAATGCTGAAAGGCTTTTTTTTTTCATTTTTGATATCATACTTTTTTCCTTACAATTAATGATTAAAATATGATAAATTAATATACAAAGGCAAAACTTAAGGATAGGGGACCTAAGTTTAAAATATGAAAGAATATCATATTCAACCTAGAATTAGAGCGACAAAAAACATTTTAGTCCTTTTATTTTCCTTCTTCTATCACAAACCTTTAGTTTTACAAATATTTTGTTTTGGTCCAAAATTTTTTTTTTCAGTCACTAGCTTAAAACATAAGAGAGAAAATCATTGAAAAAAACAAAGGAAAAAAAAATATATTGATTTACCACATTCTAACCTTGAAAAAAAATACTTCTTGGTGTTGACGAGATTCATTCAATGAAAGAAGTCTCACTTAAGTGTTTTTGAATATTTATTTTGCTTAAAACAAATAGATCTGTTGAGAGAAAAACTTTTTATAATTTGATTTTGTATTTTTAGATTTTTTAATGTTTTTGGGTTGATTAATTGTTTTTTTGTTTTTAATATTCTAAGGGTGATTATTAAGTTTTTATATGAAAATGACATGTTATCTACTTTTTACCTATAAAAAAAAAAAAGGAAAGCTTAGGTGCACAGGCTTAATATAGAAAGCCCACACCATGTGCTTTTGATTTTCTAATCCAGGCTCATGGGTTTTTCTTTTTAAAAAGGTTTAATTGTTAATTAAAATATATTAATTAAGTGAATTTGTGAAGGCCTACATGAAATGTATTTAATTTTAATTCAAATTACTTCAAATAAATAAATTAAAATTTTTTGGGTGATATTTCTTAATAAAATAGCATTTTATTTTTTGCTTGGTTTTTGAATAAGATTGTAACATTTTTATAATATTAGTAGTGGTTCTTTTTGTGCAACATTATATAATCTTTTTCTTTTTCTTTTTAATATTTTTTAATTAAATGAATAATTAATTCCAAGAAACAAAATTATCAGACCCAACCAGTACTGTAATCCATATTATGAGATTAAATATCTTCTCTTAACTTTTCGGTATATTCCCTAGTTTTTATTGGGAATGTTTTTTTATATATATAATTATTGACGTACATGATTCTAAATTTATTTAATTAAATATATTAAATTTTGTGATTCGCATTAATTTTTTTTTCTTGATGCCAAACATGTTGGAAATATCTATAAATTTTTTTTGTCATTAAAAAAACATTTTATTCTATCTACAGTAAAACGCAAGTCAACACACTAGATACACAACTGATTCCATGCCTATATTAAATGTTGAAATCTTACTTGGAAAATATATTAATAATGCTTAAGAGTGTATTTGTTTTATATTAAAAAATTATTTTGACTCATAATGGAGAGTAAGCAGTTATCTAATTAACATATGGTAAAAGAGTTTAGCTTTTCACTATAGCAATGAACAGTGAAAAGTCAAGCACTTTTTCACTTTGGTCCTCAATATTTTTTAGGATTTTTTTTTAGTTTCATCCTCTAGTATTGGGTTTATTGGGTATAGAGCTTCATAATTTATTTCAATTTATTTTTTATAAAGTTATACCAATCTTATGATCCGAGTCACTAGTTTTACGAATCAGTTGTGTTGACTCGGGTCATTTTTATTTTTTTTTTAATTTTATCCTTCAACATTGGGTTGATTGAGAATCAAACTATATAATTTTTTTGACTTGCTTTCTTTGGAGTTATCTCAGTCTTTTGACTTGAGTTTGATAGGTTAACCGAGTTGACTCGGGTTATTTTTTGTCATTATTTATTTATTTTTTCAATTTAATCCTTTAAAATTGGGTTTAGTGGTAATTGAAATTTATAATGTTTTTTTTTTCTATAAGTTTGTTATAGTTTTATAACCCGGGTTGCAAGTTAGACCAATTATCCTAGGATTTTTTTTTATTTTTTTAGTTGATTTATAATTTTGAATCAAATCTTACGCGGTCGAAGAAAAACTGTTGTTACCAAATCATCTATTCTGAAAAGAAAGAAAAAAAAAGAAGGAAAAAAGAAAGTGAAAAGGGGATGCAAATTTTATATTCAGGCTTTTAAACGATATGACAACTAAGAAAGTTGTCAGCAAAAGTGGGAGCCAAACATCCATAAAGTTAAGCAGAATATATATATATATATATATATATATATATATATATATATATATATATATAAAACACATTTTTTAAATATTGCATGGTCAAGGAACTTCTTCTCAGTCTCATTAAAAGTCATATTTATCCTTTATTTATACTGATTTTTGGAACCAAAACGAATGCAAAATTAATTCTAATAATTATCAAAACTAGTTCCTATAATTTTGCTTAAGTTACCTTCCATAAAAAGAATAAAAACCTAACAGCTTTTTTCTTTAAAAACTAGACATTTTTCATTTAAAAATAAATTGTTTAGGAAGGAAAAGAAGATTGTTTGGATTTTTTATTCATATGCCAAATATATAAATGACTGATCTTAATAAAATACTATCATATTTACTTGGTTAAATAATGAATACAATGTCTTGAACTATACAATCTTTTACGTAAATCAAAATATTCGTACTCATATATTTATCTTCCTAAAGATTTTCTTTGGTTCTCATGATTATGTTTATTTTAGCACTAAACAACTCTTGGATTCATTTAAGATTATTTTATTTTACTCTATTTAGTATTTCAAGTTATGAAAGTCACTAAGAGCACAACTCATCTTTTATTATGTTGCAGCTAACACCTTTTTTTATTATAGAAACAAACATGAAATTTAGAAATCTTCAAGTGCTACTAAAAATACTATATGATTTAGTTTTCTCTTTGAACTCAGATATTAGGATCTCCAGTCAATTAGATTGAGTTATCATCATTACACTTTTATTTTAAAGGTTCCAAGCTCATTCTCCTTGATGAATTATATACAAACTCTCTCAACAAATCTTTGGTTCCATAATTTTTTCCTTTGATTTTACATAGTTAATCAAAAGTATCTCATTCAAAAGCAAGTGTTTAAAAATTATTGTAGGGAATATCTTAATGAGCTGGTTAGGATTGATAGAAAAAATCAAGAAAAATGAGTCTTCATCTAATTTTATGATAAGTAAGAATCCTAACTACTCTTCAAATGTTATAGAAAAGGGGATGATTATGCTAAAGGGAAAGAAAATCACTCTAGAACATCGTATCTAAGATAAAGTGCTTCATGTTTATTTTTGTGACAAAGATATTTATAGTGCTTAGATGCTAAGAGTTTTCTAAATTAATTGTGTTTGTTATTAAAGGACAACTAAAACCTAATATAGTAATTTGAAATCTAAGCTCGGCAATAGGGTCTATTCTTTACTTTCAAAGTATATATGTCGAACCTAAAAGAACAGTACATGATAAATCAGGTTCTGACTTGTCTTTTTTTTTTTTTTGTCTCTCTTTCTTGCCTATTTTCTTCCTAAGATCTTTATAATAATGTTTTATGTGTATTTGTTTTTAGGATTTTGATTTATAGTGTTGGGTTTCCTTTAAAACATGAAAAATCAAAACTAGAAAAAATAATATTGGAAGATTCTTACATTTTTTTTTTTTAATGAGGATTTCCCTACAAATTTTTTTTCTCATTTATAAGATCTTTCATTATATTATTTGGTTCTTTGTCATCTTAGTCCTCTTTTTCTTTCTTACCTATTATTTCACTCCCCAATATATATATAAATTTTTTTATTCTTTATTTTTTATTATAAAAAATTACATGAAATAAAATAAAATAAACAAGTGCCAAAAATCATGAAATGATAATAAATTAAATAAATCACATTAGAAAGATATATTTTTGAAATTTAAAATACATTGAATAATGGAGGTAAAAAAAAGGATTATGATAACAATATTATGTTTACTATCTATATGTCTAAACTTACCATTATATATATTATTTTGTGCCGTTCCAATTAAAAAGTAACTATCCCAGTAGACATGAAATGCTACCATTGGTTTTGGTCAACATGGAATATTTTCCAAGAAATTTGAAAGCCATTCAATCTCTAGCTTTATCAAGAGCAAAAATTTATGATTCCATTATGAATCTTGCGATACGCATTTTCTTAGAGGGTTTTCAAGATACAAGAGCTCCACCGAACTTGAAAACATAAACCAAATAAGAATATTTCAATTGACTTATTCCTATACCTTTATATTTAGGTAGATATACATTGATGTCAATTGGTGTTTTGGTAGTGCTATTGTCGTCTTTATAAAAATTGTCAAAACTTTTCTTAACATACATAAATGATGTTATAGATTGGAACAATACCAACCCATTAAATGTCTTAGTAATTTTTATTTATAGTATAACATCTAGAATATCTAAGTCTTTCATGTCAAACTTATTAGTTAATATTTTTCTTAGTAGACTTGACCATATGATCATTGTTATAAAAAACATATATCATGCATATAGAGACATAAAATGACATAACACTCACACACATAAATTTATCAATAAACTCATTTAACAACATAACCTTATTTTATTTTCTCATACCATTATTTAGGTGCTTGTTTCAAACCATATAATGATTTGACAAGCTTACAAACTTTTTTTCTTGTCCATTAACAATAAACTCCTTAAGTTGTTCCATGTAAACTTCTTCATCAAGGTCATCATTAAAAAAAGTTTTTTTTACATTTATTTGATATATTTCAAGCTTGTTAATAATTGCGATGACTATTAATGTACGAATGCAAGTTATTCTTGATATATGTGAATATATGTCAAAATAATTTGCACCTTCTTGTTGTTTGAATCCATTAATAACAAGCCTTTCTTTGTATTTACCAATAGTTATATTAACTTTCATCTTTCTTTTAAAGATTTACTTATATGCTAATAGTTTATTTCCAGATGGAAGATTCACTTGCTCTCATGCAAGATTGTTTATAATTGATCCAATTTCACTATTGACTATCTTATTTCAATATGAAGCTTTAGAATAGGACATTGTCTCAGAGTAGGTTTAAGGTTCATTCTAACAAGTATTTTAGAAAATCAGGACCAAATATTTTGGTCATTTTTTTCATTTTACTCCTTTTAAGCTCAACTTATCTTTTTTCTATTGATGATAACTATTTGGGATAGTTTCATTCGTTCTTTTAAGTGAATAATTTTCTTTTACTTTATTAAATGGAAAACATTAAAAAATGTAGCATTCTTGATTCCATTATAGTATTAGGATGAATGTCATCAATATTTAACTTGTGTATAAAAAATCAACATGCACCACTATTGTAAGTATATCCTATAAAAACACAATTCATGATTTTAGATTTTATATTGATCTTTTGGGATCAAGTACTACTACTTTTGTATGATAACCTCACATTTGAGGTAATTATAGAAAAGTCTTTTATCTTTTCACAATTCATATAATTTATTTTCTAACTTTTTATGGGGTACTTCAATATAAGAGATGGTGGAATCTTTCTTAACAAGATAGCATTTACCAAAGCAAAATCACTTAAGACAACCAAATCTTGATTTAAAGTCATGATAATTCTAAATAAGAAATAACCAAATATTTATAACTAAATTATTAGTTTCTCAAATGCAAGAAAGAAACAACAAATTTAAATATGTATAACAATCACAAAACCAATCAAATTATCAAATAAAAATTTGATAACTAAGATAGTTGATTTAAATAATTTTTAATTGTTTAGTTATTGAAAGTAAATATTTAACAAGCATCATATTAATATTATTTTAAATAAATTGCATGATCATATAAGCTAGATTAAAAGTTTAATTTAAAATTAGAGTTGTTAACAACCTAAAAAATTAAGTTAGTTTGCAAAGATTTAGATATATAAACTAACCCAAAGACTAGTATAATAAAGCTTTAAGATTGTTGCTTTTTTTTTTAAAACTAAGTTTTTTTTATATGCATGCAATTTATACAATCAATGTAAACTTGTAGTTGAAATCAAAATAAAATACTAGAATGTATACTGTAGACCGGAAAGGAAAACTTACTTGTGAGAATTCGCTTTCTTATTTCTGGATCAATTACTTCAGTGCCACTCAATTGCTAGAACCAAAGTGATATTCCACAGTACGAATGTCTTTGTAAATCTTGTCAAGTTAATGCAAAGAGTTAAGAAGAGAGAAGATAAAGAGAGAACTATGTTCTTTCAATAATGAAAAGTTATTATTCCATATGGGTTATATCCCTTTATATATGATTAGAGAAGGCGGTTACTTCCTTTAGTAACTTCTCTAATAACTTGGACCAGGCCCATCCATCATGGGCGGACCAGACCTAACCCAATAACCAACATCTCCCACTCGCCCATGAAGGACTGAATCTCTCTAATACATTATACTTCAAACTTGCACAAGAATTTCATACTTGACGAACGGACTGTGCGACCTAAAGCACATAGTGAAAGGAGCTCCAATATATAAAACTAATTCAGGCCATATAGGAGACATCAACCTCATAATTAATTATTCCTTAAAGTGTACTAATATACCCCAAGCATTTTTAGTTACACATAACTGAATATAATTCAATCCCTCAACAATTTTCATATTCAATCCATCCTTACAATTACAAGTATTCTAAATTATATCAAATATATTCAAGTGATATGATCCTGGACGGTGAATACAAGTAACAGGTGTAGAACTAAAATTACATTTTCTTTCACTCTCATATCAATCAAATCTAAATTAACTCGCTTTCCTAAGAGTATTCCTTTAAGTTGAATCATTCCATGACTATAGGATATACTCCTAAAGTAGTGATCATTAATACATCACCTCATGATATAGTCAAGTCATAAAGGGTAAGATTTTGAGATCTTAGATATGATCTTCAGGACTCACATAATAAAGAAGTAGGGATCCATTCTTTATTCCTGTAATGGTCGCTAGCATATATAGTATGAAATACATGCTATAGTGGAGCTTACTCGTTTCTTTTTTTAAGGCAAAGAGTGTATGTCGTTGCTCTCCTTGTTAGAAGAAATACACTATACGAGTCTTAGTCTTGTAAATAAAAACATAGACTTCAAATCAGAAATTCTCATTTGCTTATTTTTTATTAGTGGCAAGTGAATAATTTCATTCTCGGCTTCAATTATAATTGACACATGAATGACGGGAATTCATTCATGCTGATTCTTTTATTTAAGAACCTCATCTTGGTCCCAGCCAAGGTGACTTTTTAATAATCACTTTGAGTTAAAATTGCTCCCACTGCGCCCAAGTCGCTTATTGAGCATTAAAACTCAAATAGTCTTATCTCTACTCACCTTACAAGTGATAGAGGTGATTGCTCATGTAAGTGAGCCAATCTAAGTCTATCAACATACTATAACAAATTATACTATACGATACTCCCAATATATTCATGAAACAAATAATAAATAAAATGATATTCTAATGACATTTATTCATTACTCAATCACTGTAAGCTTTCGTATGATCCTTAAAACTAATTATATTTTACATAAGCCAAGGGATCTCACATGTCTAACAAATACATCCCTTGCTATTGGTTTTGTGAGTGGATCTGCAACTATAGAATTTGTAGAAATGTGTTTTAGGATCACATCTTGTTCAGTAATTGATTCTCTAATGTAGTGATATTTCATCTTGATGTGTTTGGTCTTTCCATGGTATTTTGGATCTTTGGTCACAGCTATTGTAGCAGTGTTATCACAGTAAATTGTCATTGGGTCTGATGCTGATTTGACAATTTTCAAATGATACTGGAAATTTTTTCACTAAACAGCATCTTGTGTTATTGCGGAACAAGCTACATACTCAGCCTCCATGGTAGATAAGGCTATGCAGGATTGTTTCTTGCTCCTCCATAGTATTGCATTATCATTAAACAAGAAAGCACATCCTGAAGTTGATTTGGATTGGTCGACATCTCCTCTCCAATCAGCATCAGAGAAACCAATCAATCATAAATATTTCTTTCCTTGGTAACATAGCATGTAATTTGAAGTTCCTTTCAGATATCGTAAAATCCTTTTGACTGCCATCTAGTGTTTCTGACCAGAGTTTGATTGATATCGGCTAACCAATCCAATAGCATAACATATATCGGGACGTGTGCACATCATTGCATACATCAAACTACCGACAGCACTGGCATAAGGTACTCTGGACATTTTCTCCTTTTCTTCTAAAGTCTTGGGGCACATATCACAGCTGAGGCTCAAACTTTTATCAACAGGGGCGTCCATTGGTTTGCTATCTTGCATGTGATAGCGCTCTAACATCTTTTTGATGTAAGTCTCTTGAGTCAAACCCAAAAGCCTTTTAGCGCGATCTCTTATGATTTTCACACCAAGTACATAGCTGGCCTCCCCATGTCTTTCATTTCAAAGTTTGATGATAACCACTTTTTAGTAGTATTAATCATCTCTTTGCTATTTCCAGCTATTAAGATATCGTCAACATATAAGGATAATATTATAAAACTATTGTTAGAACGTTTTAAATACACACAATGATCTTTTTTCATCATTGTAAAACCATCATTAAGGATAGCTTAATGAAACTTAACGTTCCATTGTCTAGAGGCTTGCTTAAGACCATATATGGATCTTTTAAGCTTGCAAACTTTGCGCTCTTGTCCTTTAGTCTTGAATCCTAAAGGCTGATCCATATAAATCTCCTTATTTAGTTCTCCATTTAAAAAACGCAGTTCTAACGTCCATTTGATATAACTCTAGGTCCATATGTGCGACTATAGCTAAAATGAGGCGAATTGAAGTAATCAATTTTCTCTTTTTGAGTGTAGCCTTTCGCTACTAGTCGAGCCTTATAATGTTCTATTAACCCGTCCGCCTTACGTTTAATTTTAAAAACCCATTTATTTCCAATGGATCTTCATCCTGACGGTAAATCAACCAAGTCCCAACTTGATTAATTTTCATTGACTCCATTTCTTCTTTCATAGCTTTAATCCATTCACTTGCTTTAGAACCAGATAAAGCATGACTGAATGTTTTAGGTTCTTCATCATGTTGTGGAGAAATTATGAACGCTTCCCCCTCAATGTCAAATTGACGACGAGGAATTGGTTCACGAATGCTTCTTCGAGGTTGAGATTGCTCATGATCTTGCTCCATGAGAGTAGGAATAGATAAAATATCACTTCCACTATTTTTAGAAGGATTAAAAGTTTCATCTAAGTCCTCTACTGAATGGTTTGTTGCGCCATAATCTAGATTTTCCATTTCATGTAATTGAAAATCTTTTTCAACCTCACCTGTCTTTGGAAAAACCTTTTCTAAGAATACAACATCACGCGATTCAATCTCTGTTACTCTTCCATTAGCCTTTTCACCAATAAATACAAATCCTTTGGAATATTCAAAATATCGTATAAAAATACACTTCTTCCCCCTAGGATCAAGTTTCCCATATTCATTAGAAGTATTGTAAATATAAGCTGCACACCCCCATGGATGGAAATAACCTAGATTAGGTTTGACACCATTTCATAGTTCATATGGGGTGGATGAGACAGATTTAAAGGGTATACGATTAAGTATGTAAGCAGCAGTTAACAATGCATCTCCCTAAAAGGAAATTGGTAAGTTAGTTTGCGCCATCATTGACCTAACCATGTCAAATAGGGTTCTATTCCTTCTTTCCGCTACACCATTTTGTTGTGGAGTATAAGGAATAGTTAGCTGTCTGGCTATACCCTTTTCATCACAAAAATTTTTAAATTGTTTAGACAGATATTCACGTCCTCGATCAGTTCTTAAAGCTTTGATCTTGGTACATAGTTTATTCTCCACCAAATTGGTACATTGAATGAAGCAATCCAATGCTTCAGACTTATATGAGATCAAATAAATATGACCAAACCATGTAAAATCATCTATAAATGTGATAAAATAATTTCCTCCATGTCTTGCTCTCACATTCATTGGGCCATAAATGTCTGAATGAATAAGCTGTAATGGACTACTAGCTCTTTTAGCTTTGCCAAATGGTAATCTAGTTGCTTTTCCAGCAAGGCAATGCTCACAAACGGGCAATTCCTCTTTGGTAAATGATCCTAAAAGATCAACTCTTGCTAATCTATATAATCGATCTTGCCCAATGTGTCCTAATCTAGCATGCCAAGTTATGATATTACTATCATTAATAGTGATAGAATTTTGAACAACTTAAATTGAAGCATCATAATTAATAGATACATTAACGGTGTCTAACACCATCAAACCATTTAATACAAAACCAGAACCATAAAAAATGTTATCAAGATGTATTTTTACACAACAACCAACAAACTCAATATTAAAACCCAATTGGAGTAAAGCAAGAACAGACACAAGATTCCGTTGAACTTCTGGAGCGTAGAGTACATCATAAAGATAAAGTGTGTGACCGCCCCGCAAATCCAGTTTGCAGGTACCAATCCTAAGCACAGCAATGGAAGCATTATTCCCCATGTATATGTATCTACTTCCCTTTGGAATTCGACGGAATTCCACAAAGGTTGTTCGATCCCTTGCTATGTGGTCAGTTGCTCCTGAGTCTATAGTCCAAAAAGGAACAGATTCAGCAAGAATTAAACAACTACTAACGTATAAGTTAGAGGGATGATTGTGGTTAAACATTACCTTTGGCTTAGTGCAATTACGAGCAAAGTGACCAGGTTTACCACAATTGAAACAATTCATATTCTTGTCTTTCTTACCGCCGCGTTTCCCACGTTTGCGCTTATGTCCACTACTACTTGCTTATATTCCTCTCTTGCCATATTTAGGACCTTTAGCCTTACCTTTTTTATATTTAGAGCCAAATGCTCCACGCATCTTAGTCTCATATATAAAAGCCTCGTTTATAGGCTTCTCAGCGTGAAGTCGATCTTCTTCAAGCTCGACATGACGAGCAACATCATCAAATGTCTTGATGTTGTCATTGTGGGTAAGGTTAATACGCATGGGTTCCCAATGGTATGGCAAAGAGCGGATAACTGCTTGGACTTGTTGTTCATCAGTCATCTCATGTCCAGCACCTCTTAATTCACTGATCATGTTAGACATGACCGTAAGATGCTGCCTCATTGTCTGATTTTGGCGCTTCTTATAACCATCAAATTTGAGGGTTAGCTGGCGAAGTCTAGTAGTGGAGGTTCCTCCATACTGAATCTTTACTGCGTCCCAAACAGATTAAGCTGAACGATGCCTTTCAAAACGCAGTATAATATCATTTCTCATGCTGCTCAACATCAAAATGCAAGCTACATGATCTTTGCGCTTATAGGTTTGACATGCTTCCTTATCAAGCTTGTGCTGAGTAGTGTTTCCTTGCTCAGGTTCAGCCATCAGTTGTCTGATTGTTTACAGCATTTCTTGCTCTTCAAGGAGATACTCAATCTTACGATGCCAAACATCGTAATTCTTTTCACTTAGTTTGTCTCCATGGTTCAAATCAACAATAATACTCTTAGATGCAGCCATATTAAACGCTATTGACAGCAATTACAAATATTAGTATCTAGTACAATTTAATTGACATATTTTGCCACTCCATTTTAAATTAAACAAATAATAATCGAACACATACAAGAGAAATGAAAAGAATGTTAAACACTTAATCAATTTTTATTTGTATGGTCTAATCATTATTGGAAATTTAAATGAGTGTAAAATTATAGTTATTAGTTTCAACTAACAACTCCCACTAATCACGTTGCATATATTATCATATATATGTATATAATGTGATTAAAACTTAAATTACATAAAATATTCAGTTCACAATTAAACAACTATTCATCTTAAAAAAGAATACAATATTAAGAATAATACATTTCTGAATTATTTTATATTTTAGGCACATAAGTAGGGTCTCAAATTACGTCATCCATTTCATCAAAGTCATCTCCTCTAAGTTCATTCTGCTCAAACCATGGAATGAATTTAGTAGCAGCATCCAAACGACCTGCGCTTCTTCCAGTGCGTCGTATACCCTTTTCGACATACTGACGTTCCCTCTCAAGCAGCATTTCATCTGCGAGATTGTTTAAATCTAAGGATTCCAGCCTATATTCCAACGATAATCACACCGGCATTCATTCCCCAAGCAGAGAATTAAGAACGATTAACATTTGATGTTCCATGTAGAATTTGTAAACACCACTCATAGCCAGTCTACCCAACAAATGATACCAATGTTGATCGATTTGTTGTTGCCTATCTACAACAACAAAATATTCCAAAAGCATATAAATATTATAATTAATATTTAATTAAAGCATGTATCATCATATGTGTTAAAAAAAAATATGGAAATTAAGCAATTTATTTTAACAATAAATAAATTACTCCACAATTTGACAATTTATATTAACAAAAAAAAATTAATTGTCTTAATATTATTCTTAATATTAATAATTATTAATATATATTAACTGCCACTCATCTTTTAAAAGATGTGTATATATATATTAACATTATTAATATATATACACATCTTTCAAAAGATGTGTTCATTCGATTTTCTTTTTTTCTTTTTTTCTTAAATAACTATTCTCTCAACTGCCTAAAGGCAGTTATTTTTCTTAACTGTCAAATGACAGTTTCCAAATGACTACAGGTAGTCAATTGGGAATAGAAATGGAAATGGGCAAATTCCAATTCCCTTTCACATTATCAATTCACGTAGCCAATGTTTTTTTTTAAACCATCAAATGACAGTTAATTAACTGCCAAATGACTCCAAGACTACTCTAATTGTAGTCAAATGGAAATGGAAACGTTCCAATCTCCATTTCCATTATCAATTTACACATGAATTGATAATAGAATTATTAAAACTACCATGCAAAATGTTTTGCAGAAGATCTTATCTAATTAACATAGAAAAGACAAAATCATAACTGAATTACTTCATAAAATTTTGTAAATTCAAAATTCTCAATGAAAGTATTTTTTAACATAAAATTTACATTTATCGTTCATGTAATAATAGATATATTGCATAAAAGCAATATTAAAAATCATGGCTCTGATACCAATGTAGACTGGAAAGGAAAACTTACTTGTGAGAATTCGCTTTCTTATTCCTTGATCAATTACTTCAATGCCACTTCAATTACTAGAACCAAAGTGATATTCCACAGTACGAACATCTTTGTAAATCTTGTCAAGTTAATGCAGAGAGTCAAGAAGAGAGAAGAGAAAGAGAGAACCATGTTCTTTCAATAATGAAAAGTTATCATTCCATATGGGTTATGTCTCTTTATATATGATTAGAGAAGATGGTTACTTCCTTTAGTAATTTTTCTAATAACTTGGACCAGGCTCATCCATCATGAACGGACCAGCCCTAACCCAATAACCAACATTTACTAATCATATACTGAATCTTGAAAAAGAGATAAAAACAAAATGCTAGCATGCATATTAAGCATATAAATGAATATTATACATATCCTAAAATAGTGTACAATATTTATTTGTTGAAACACTTAGAATTCGATAAAGTTGAATATTTGTTGTTGTCAAGAATCAATTTTTTATCCTTAAAACTTTATCACTCATCACTTAATGCAAACAAACATAATGCAATAAATTTCTTATAATTCCAATAACATTACTTTTAAAGATACACTTTCTTTAAAAGTCTACGAATCAAAGGAAGAAGAAAATTCAAAAACCCATTACAAATAACTAGAACCTAAGCTCTATATCAAAGGGTAAAAAAGAAAGAAAGCAAAGCAAAAAAAATCAAAAAGCAAAACAATCTTAACAAATATAGAGAATAAGGCTAATGGCTATAATAAAATGTGTAGAACATCCCCTTTTCATCCTTTATTTATACTATTTTTTAAACCAAAATTAATGAAAAATTAATTATACTAATTACATAATTAATTCTCCTTGTTTTGTATCAATTTCTTATAAATAAATATTATGCACATAAATGAATATCATACTTAAACTAAAACAATATAAAGTATTTACTTATTAAAGTATTCAAATATAATAAAGTTAAAAATTTGTTGTTATCAATGATTAATATTTTATTCTTAAAACTTTATTGTTCATCACTTACTGCAAACGAGTATAATGGAATCAATTTTTCAAGATTTCAATAATACTATTTTTAAAGGATGGATTTCTTTTAAAAGTTTATGGAGCAAAGAAAGAACTCAAAAGCTATGACCTAAACTCTATGTAAAAAGTACATGTTTGTTTTATTTTCACAGGCGTGTTTTTTATTAGGATACTGTTTTTCAATTTCCATTATAAAAAAAACGAGACACACGTAATTTACTCCGTTTTGTATTCTTAGAGAACATATGATAAATATGTTTAATATCTACAATACTGTGTATTTTCAAGGTTTCTAGAATGATGAAGAAAACCCTCTGATTGACCGGGAAAAAAGAAGAAGCTAGCATATAGAAGAAGATTGGGTCATGCTTAACAAAACTTGATCCAGAAACAGAAAATACTTCAGCTCAGCACGATACCATACCTTTCCTTCAAAAATCAAATGTACTCAACTACTTTCAAGACAGTAAAAAGAAGACTTCAATATAATCTAGTTATTTCATATAAATGGTATGTTATGCTCACAATCCTAGTAATTTAAGAGCGCAATGATCCATGCAGTTGAGCAGCTCAGAGCTAAATGATCATGAGAAGAAGATGAAATGATATCGATTCTAAAATTTTCAAATGCTGAGGTAATCCCAGCAAACAAGTCAAAATATTCACAATCAACTTTTGGTCAGAGCAAGTAATCCTACAAACATCAAAGAATAAGCTGAAACAAGCATTTGGAAAGTAAAAACTACATAGAATTCAAGAGATTCAGCTGACAAGCATTCTGAACTCCTTTCTATCGGAAGCCAAAAAGACAACAGATACAGTTTGTGGAAGAAACAGTTGCCTTACTCAATGAAGCCCTTTAAAAAAATTCCAGGCCCAACATGACAAGAATGATGAAACTATGTTGAACCCAGTTGCCTAAAAGTAATAGCATGTATTCATTCAATGAGATTATCAACAAAATTAATCAAACATGTGCATAAAGCTTTAGTAGACTTTAAATTTTATGTAACATGAGCTAGAGACTTTCAATGCAGCTATAGCATTATAACGAAAACAATCCTTTAAAAAAATACCAATGAATGAGGGACCACATCAACCATTCTTTTTTCTGATTTTTTTACTTGCATGAAGAGTGTCGCACCCGACATCGCGGCGGCCCACAAAATAAATAATTCAATTCTTGTGGAAAAAGAACTGGTTTCTGGCACCATGTTCTTTTAGGGGAAAATATCTTGTTTGGGGAGTCGCCACCTAGTATTATGGTTACTAGGAACCCTAACTGGTCAACAGAGATTCTATGGTTCGGGACTGGTTACGTAAAAGGAAAGATATTATCACCCCTTAAACGTTCTGCCTAAGGCAAACTGCATTGCTGTTTTTTTGTTTTAAGTTGCTAAATCTTTATTGGTTTACGTTCTAATGATTTATTCACAATATTCCTAACTCTGGCGTCAGTGAATATTCAGCTACGGATAATTCCAACTCTGGCGTTGGTAACTATCGCGTAGCTATAAAATAAATTCAAATTAATATATATATATATATATATAAATTTTGTTCCTGACTCTAACGCTAGCGAACAAACAAACAAGCTAAAATCATTTGATTACACGTCCACATATATTTTTTTATTTTTTATGCAGTACAATAAAAAAACAAATAAACAAAACAAACAAATTAAATCGGTGTTTTTATTCTTGACTCTGGCGTCAATGAATAAACCAATAAAAAATTTTATACATGCACATATATTTTTTATTATTTTTTTTTACTATATAAGAAAATATATTATAATTAAAAATAATATAAATTAAACCAGTATTTTATTCCCGACTCTGGCGTTGGTGAATAAAATAGTAGATTTATATTATTTTTTTTATTCATGCATACACATATTTTTCTATTTTTTTATTTTTTATTTATTTTTTATTTTTTTATATATTTTTTATAATTTTTAGGGCTGGGCCCAGCTCAACCCACATGGGCTGGGCTAGACCCAGCCAGCCCAGCCCGGTCACTGGCCCAAACCAGTGACCCGGCTGGGCCACACTAGGCACGCGTGATCTAAATCACGCGTGCATGGCCCTGCTAATGAATTAAACGCAA
>Ga0325414_1000873_pt1 | contig 27184 bp, 15 predicted proteins | sample PopdelMetagenome_8_FD_206183 | JGI IMG/M metagenome (GOLD analysis project Ga0325414, IMG submission 206183) | Populus deltoides microbial communities from Bellville, Georgia, United States - Leaf-PdKOR-R3 | ecosystem: Host-associated > Plants > Phyllosphere > Phylloplane/Leaf | place: USA... | reverse complement strand
AAGACAAAAAATAATATCTTTATATATTTTTTTCATGTATTTCAGGCTAGAAGATTGTACTTGAAAAATTATCTGCTTTCTCTTCTATAATTTATTACACAATCATGAAATCTATTGAAATAAATGTTATGAAACACCAGAAGTGTTCCGACCAAATAATATTTATGTTTTGGCATGATCGACTTGAACATCTAGTATCAATAATGATGCGATGAATTATTGAAAATTCACATGGGCATCCTTTAAAGAATCTAAAGATTCTTTTACCGAATGAAAATTCACGCGCTCATATTCTCAAGGTAAATTAATTACCAAACCATCTCTATCAAAGGTTATTATAGAATCACCATCTTTTCTCGAAAGAATTTAAGGAGATATATGTGGACCTATTTATCTACCATGCAGACCTTTTAGATATTTTATAGTATTAATTGATGTATCAAGTAAATGGTCACATGTTTGTTAACTTTCTAGTCGAAATGTTGTATTTGCTAGATTAATAACACATATTATCAGACCACGGACGCAATTTCCTGATTATCCAATCAAGAAAATTTGTTTGGACAATATTGGTGAGTTTGATAATCTTTGCACACTCAAACATTTGGTAATTTTTGCACTTTTATTGGATTTGATGTTAAACATCCTGTTGCTCATATACATAATCAAAATGGTCTAGCAGAATCATTTATAAGCGCCTTCAATTAATTGCTAGGCCATGACTTTTGAAATAAAAATTGCCTACATCTATTTGCGGACATGCTATATTACATGTTGTATTATTGGTTAGAATTAGACCAAGTGTTTACCATAGATATTCTCATTTGCAACTTGTTTTTGGTATACCACCAAATATATTTCATTTACAAGCTTTTGGTTGTGCCGTATATGCGCCAATAGTGCCCCATACAAAGGACTAAAATGGCTCCACAATATAAAATATAAATTTATGTTAATTTTGATTCTCCATCTACTATTAGATTCCTTGAACCTTTAACCAATGATGTTTTTAAGACACGTTTTGAACACTACCATTTGGATGAAAATATTCTCCCATCATCAAGGAAAGAAAAGTTACTGCCTGAAGCACGACAATAAATTACTTGGAATAACCCGGAGTTATCTCATTTTGATAAGGGACACATTAATGTGAACTTGAAGTATCTATATAAAATCTTTTATTGAATTCTGAAGTATTCAGAAATCACACAAGAATGTTATACTCTTTTTCCTTCGCTTAGATTTTTCTTTCTATTGGGTTTTTTTTTTTGTAAGGTTTTAATGAGACACATTTTTAGTACATAGTCATTCAAGAGAAAGTGTTATAAAATCTATAATTATATATATTGAAAACTCATTAAAATCTCTTAGACTTCATGACCCTTGAGTTTAGTCTCTTGATTTTCCATGACACTTGGGTTTTTTAGTGTCCATTAATGTTCTTATTTTCCTTTCTTATAAATAGACTCTTTGTCTTGTATTCTAAATATTGGGAAAAATATAAAAGGAAAGATATAATTATCCAGTTTTTTTAATATTCAATAGTAACTTTTTAAAAGTCGAGGACTAACATATAATTTCACCAAGACCTCAGGACTGAAAAATAAATATTCAAACCCTTTTTCTTAGTTACAATTTAAAGAAAAAAAAAAAAGAAAGTCCAGTAGACCCTCGGAGGAGGAGTCACTCTTTCCTTGTTAATGTCTTGAGAAATACGTCAGGACCGCCCACAAGTTATATAAATCCTCTGCCGAACAACCTCGCCTTCTCCAAACTACTGAATTAGTTCCTGCTTCAGTACTGCTTAATTTTTTAAAAATTTATGTATGATATTAAAATATTGAAACGATACAAAAATATTAATAAAAATTTATTTTTTCATTTCTAGTTCAGCAAACACTAAGAGTAATTAGTTTTAAAAACAAAGTCAAAGTAACGCTATGTTGTCTTCTATCTTTTAAATTGTCGCTATCCTTCGAAAAAAATTGTTGCTTGGCCAAGAAGGGTTGAGCGTTGACCCTTGGAGGAGGAGTCACCATGTACACAAAAGGAGGGCTCGTTTCGAGAATTGGGAACTACGACATCACGGCTTTATGAATCCCCTGCACACCCATCTTTGATTTCTCAAGACTGTCAAATTCCTGATTCACATCTCTCAGATCAAGCCTAGTCTCTTTCTCATACTCTACATAGCTAGCTGCATACTAAAGAGTTTTTGGGAGCCAAATGGGTTTGATAAGGAGCTCCTTCTCGTTCATGTTCGGGACACTGTCTGGGATCTACATAGCCCAGAACTACAACGTGCCTAACATAAAAAAACTTGCTGAATTTGGCCTTTCCATGGCCAAACAGATGGAAGAAACCCATCGCAAACCCAGCAACAAGAAAGACAGGGATGATGTTTCAGAATGATCGATCGATCCATGACAGGGTTCGCACCTATATTATGATCCCATCTTGAGCAACTCTAGTCTTATTCATATGAAGATCTATATGAATTATTTGCAAAATCGGGGAGCTTATGTTTCCATGTATTGGCCTATAGTTTTTTGCCCTCCTTTCCCATCTTTATGAGTGATTGTCTTACTTTTATGCTTGGGGTTAGTGCCTTGGTGGAAACGGTCTATCGGTTTTCATTTGATAAAGCAACATGTACCCTTACTCTATTACTAAAACTAAAGATTGCATAGGCTGAAAGTTTATCATTCAATAACTAGCGTCCAATATAGCTCAATCTGTTATTTTCCAGACTGCAGCAATTCCATAATCTCACATTGCCTAGCAGAGCATTTCTTTCAAGTCTCAGGATTAGTTTCAATGATTTATGAAAACCCACAGCTTTTGAAGCATTCAGAATTCTACCCAGGGATTGATATAAATTGCATGGGCACGTTGAAAAAACCACAGATATAAAGGCAAAGAATCAGAGATGGAAAGCAAAAGGTTGTACATTTTGGGGTTTAGGAAGAAGACTAGTGAGCAGTAATTAGTAGGGTCAGCTTCAGTAAGAGAAATGAATCCATTCATAGCAAGAGAAATGGCAGTCACTAGATTACAAATCAATCCAATCACAAGAGATCCTAAGTTTAACAGGCTATTAGGCAGTCTAACTACCATCCAAACCGACCTAGTTCTTGCTCAAACACCTGACAAATCAAAAATCAAAAGTGCCAACAATGCATCTGACTATAATTTTACAAACTACGTGAGGAAGTCCTAAAAAGTTTCAAAACCTCTGGGAAGGGTGCACACTCTGTCAACTCAAACTATAATCTCAGTCACTTGGATATTCACTTGAAGATACAGCCAACCAAGATGCCAAACAAAACAAACCAGAAAAACAACCCATAAAGAGACACCCCCAGCATGTTTTTTGCTGATCTGTTTTCTCATCAGTTCCTGTTGCAGGAAAAAGCACACAATAGCAAGATCGGTGAGCACTAACAGTGACAAAACACCATTAAATAACTAATGCGTTTCACTGACAAGAAACTTGAGAATGCATCACTAGAAGGAGTTCATGCAGGCAAAAGAGGATTCAACAACACAACTATCCTTCCTACTTTCACCATATGGTATCTCATCGACAGAAGATAAAAATATTTCACATGAGAGAAGTATGCTGTGTATTTTAACGCAAAACCAATCTCAGAAACGCATAGCGCAATCATTCGAGAATCAAACCAACATAAGATATAGGAAAAGGAAAACCGCACTTTGCCAAACTTTCATAAACCAATTATCTAGACTAAAACAATGACATTAACATTCAATTCATACCAGTTCATGCCGAAGCTTCTGATTTTGCTGCAGGCATGGCAGGAGTTTTCTCCGCAGTCAACCTTGAAATCACAGACCATGTCTGATATACAAACATGGGTCAGAAAATTGACCCAAAATTGCAAAAACAAAGGTGTTCCATAAAGCAAAATACTTTCAAGAGTAAATAGGCAGCATTTAGCTTTAAAATGTTTATTTATGGAAGCTCTAATTGGTGATTAATCCTACAGGTACATGGCTGGATATTTCAAATGCCACACATGTACCCTGTAAATCGCCCTCAGAGCAATGCTTTTCCCGCCAAGAACAAAAACCAAAAGAATGAAAAGGCACATAGCTTCACAGTCCCAACATATCCTTCTATTTAAATTCCTAAATATCCAGTATACCGGAGCATTCCCAATATACTTGCATATTCTAAATTTCATCAGAGGAATTTCAAAATACAAACAGAACAAGAAGCACATAATTAAAGCTGTCATGAGTTTTTTGCAAGAAATATCACTTGAGCTGAACAGCTTATGTCAATGGCTATAGTTTATAGAATCATTATGGACCTGTGTATTTCAGATTTCATGTAATGAAGTTCAAGAACTCATTTCGAAAACAACATATTTTTCATTGAGTAAATTAGGAACGTCAGATTTAAGTAAATTTTCACGATCGAAGTCACAGAATTTTAAGGAAAACAGGGCAAAAAGATAGTTTACCTCAGAAGATTTTTCTTTAGGCTCCTCTAAAGATCTTGATACCTGAAAAACGATCCCAAATAAATGAAAAATACCATAGCTAACTGGACTCCAGTAAGCATATATGCGTCCAATAAAAGCAAAAAGGAGGAAAGAAGATCTCAAAACAGAAACAAGATGGAACACTTACAGCATCAAGCAATGAAGTATCCTGATTACCGTTCTCAAACACAGAAGGCCTAGAAGGAGAAGATCCTTCATCAGACTCTTCTGCAACAGGAGAGGGAAGATTTGCAAGGGATGTATAAAACCGTCAATTTGAAATCCTCCACAACCCTACCATCCTCCTTATTAAACTGCAAAACCAATCACTCCCATCTTTAATTCTATATTGAGCAAACATAACCGTCAATCTTTAAACAGGAATAAACAATAATTCTATATTGAGAAAACATAACCGTCAATCTTTAAACAGGAATAAGCAAAGGAAGATACAAAGAAGAACGGAGAGATACAGAGCAAGAAAGGAACTTAGATGGAAATTTGAGCTCTATTGAGTGGATATTAAGAAGATCTCCAGCACTCATGATTGCTAATTTATTTCAGTGCGAAGTAGAAATTTAATTTGTGAAAATCAAAAAAATTGTATCAAAATTAGGGCTTTTTATTTTGTTCTTTAAGAGAAAATGATTTTTTTTTTTTAATGTAATATAGGAGAAATGAAAGTAAAGCAGTGGGAGGGAGGAGGGAAAAAAATAAATAAAAAATTTATGTTTTGAGATTTGGGTAGAGAGTAAAATCACGATGATGGTGATTTGGGTGACTAACGTTAACCGTTTGATTTAAAGAAACGTTGTGATAGTATTGGGTTCAATGGGGTTGTTATGTGTGAAGGGTCAGCGGTTGGTGAGGTTAAGATGGGAGTTTTAATTTCTTGATTTGTGAGGCTTTTCCATTAATTTTTTTACAAGGGATCACCAACCTAATTGTTTGTTGTTAATATCATTGAATACCCACCTTCAAATAAAGGTAATGAATAAAGGTAAAGATAGATAACGATACAGTAGTAAGAATTTAAAATTAAAAAATTTATTTATTTTTGTTTTAAATTTGAGTTTTGTAATTATTAATATGATAATAATTGAAAATTTATATAATTATTAACTTCATAACCTGTGAAATTAATCAAAATGCATGCATGCTGACTCAAACACTCATGTTAATAAAAAAAATTTATAATTTAACATCACTCATCAGCGAGATTTTTTAGATAATTATTTTATGTTATAAATAATAGATATAATATAAATATTATCTTCAACTAAAAGTAAAAATAATAGATATTTTTACAATAAAAATATATTTCCCAATTCTCATTGTCATTTTCAAATAAAAGTTTGTTTGATTGACCTTTTTAAGATTAATTCCTAACTTGTTAAAAACATAAAATATTTATATATATTGAAAGAATTAATCAAAATAATATTAAAAAAACTATAAAAATTATTTTTAGATATACACTGAAAAGAATGTAAATATAATAAATCATATATATATAATTTCAGGGATGAAGGTCCATTGAGATTGGAGGATATGCTTTGGTCTTTGTATTTAAATAAGTTAAGTATTTGTATAAACCTTCATCTCCTTGAAAAAATAAATGACGACAGCCTTGTATAAAAACAAAACAAAAGTAATTGCAATCCCCATTTAATTTCAAAATCATCAAAGAGTATATATATATTTTTAAAAATGGATGGATGTTGTTTCCAAGTATTAATTTAAGGTTGTGTTTTAAAAGTATTTTAAAAAGTTTTAAAATTTAAAATTTTAATTTTTTTATTTTAAATTAATTTTTTAAAATTATTTTAATATACTATATTGAATTAATTTGTATCGATCCTTTTTATATACTCCATGGTTTATCTGGGTAACTGGTGGAAGACATGTACATCAAGAACGTAAGACACAAGCTAAACTCGGCGAGAACATGATCGTATACATCGAGAGCGTCAGACACAAGAGCTAAACTGGGCAAGAACATGGCAATAAACGAGTCATTAGTTTTCACGGAATAAAGGCGAATCTGAATAGTACCCTGTGGAGATGATACTAGTACCTGAGGCTGAGCCTATGCTAGCTGATGGATTATAATTTTCTGGGGGCAAGGGCTGCTGGAGTCAGATAGCTGTCCTACCATTTTCAATGAAACAGCTGCTGCATGCATTGCTTTGCTGTTTCATATTCGTACCATTTTAGATGCCAATTCCTCTCTTCCCTCCTTGTCTGCGTCTTGCGGTACGCCTATCTCTTTCACATTTTAATTTCGTCTGTCATCTCTTTCGACCTAACTCTCTCCCTCCCTCTCTCTCTCTCTCTCTCGGGCCCATTCCTCTATCACCCTTTGCATTGCTTGTAATTCATGCTCCTCGGAGCACGTAATTAACAACGACCCTCGGCTGGCTAATCAGCATCAACACCTTGTGATTATTTTTTGTAGGCAGGTATATTATCTTGGAATCGTATAATTGCAAGTGCTATGTCTTTGATTAATTCGGGGAAACTTTATTGACTGGTCTAGCATTAAAAAGCTCATCGTGTCCAGAACTTCCGTGCGTGCGTGCCTTTCTTTTCTATAAACCCAGAATTTACTGTCCGATTTGCTAATTATTAGCATCTAGCAAGGGAGCTTCTACATGATCAAGAACTAGACAAGATGACTGATTGCCAGATGCGCTTGGTTTTGTGTTTTCCAAACCGGTCTCTATACTGAACCACAAGTAACATGGACTCAAGTCAGCCTATTAATGGCTGCTCAGTTTTCCATGTTGCTTTCGCTGCATCAAGATGTACGAATTATTGTCATGGAACATAAACGCATCACCTAAAATCATTATTGCAGCTGTGAAAAGCATACAAAATTACGTGTAGTCCTGTTGATACAAAATTCAAACCGGTAGATCATTCATGGTTTCAGCTGGAGTCCTATTAACATCCTTTCTAAATTGAAGAACCCAGTTACAGCTATTCCATGTTCATGAAGCACCCTTAAATAACCTGTCACTGAGGAATTTTAATGGAAGACCACCTCCATGTTCATGATGTTTCATATCATGCAAGCTGCTTGCCTGCATGGCATGTGCAAACTTACATGGTAAATAGCTGGGTAATTTTGATTGGAAAAAAAAAGCGAGATAGGTAATCCACCTTGTCATGGGAGCTTAATTTGATCCAAAATATAGTAGCTGCTTAGTATGGTATTATTATCTCCTCGTTCAATTATCATTAATATTTACTATTTACTTTAAAGAAATATTACTATTTGAATTATTGAAATTCCAGGTTATTTCGTAAATTATCGAGTCAAGATTTTTTTTTATTTGAGCGTGCTAATCATAGTTTTAAAATCCGGATTAGCCTGGCGGGTCGACCCGAGATCCGACCGACCCGGGCCTGAGATCGGTCCAAATCTAAGTAAAAACTCGGTCGACCTGGGTAAACCTGGGTAAGACCGACCCCTTTTTTTATATATATACATAGACGTGAAATGGCATCGTTTTGGCCTTTTAAAAGGCCAAAACAATGAACAATGCAGAATTGCAAACAGAGAGAAAACCTAATTAAAGAAAAAACAATTTCAATCGTGAAAAGCAAAGGAGCAGAAGACTCTTGATCACTGTTTCAAATCTGCGAATAAGGTTAGACTCTTGTTTCTCTTCACGAATCTCCTTCTTTCACTCTCTCTTTTCTTTATTCTTTTCCTTTTTTTGAACTTGTAGTTTTTGATCTGGCATCGATTCATTCGCAGTTCTTGATTTAGCATCAATTCTTTCCTATTCTCACACCCACATGTATGTTTCTCTGTTCTTTTCTTTTCTACAACTTAATAAAGCCTCTGCCTTATTTTTCTTGATTTATTTCAGTTATTTCTTCGTAAGCTGCATATTAGAAACTATATCAAATATCAACTCCTCAGTACTGCTTCATAGTTTATCGAAGCAATGAAGACGTGTAGAAAATGGATTAGGAAGTAGTGAAGAAACTGACAAACAAATAAGAGAACGTGCTTGTTGTGAGAAATTAAGACGCCTGAAAGAAGCTCGTAATGAATATCATGAAAAAGTATTGGATTGTGTAAGACATTGTACATGGTATGATGTCCCTGAACTATATTTGTCTTGTTTTGTTTTGGAACCATATTTATCTTGATCTCAACCATATGAAACATTGAATGAATGTGTGAAGCCTGATGCACCCTTTTGCCTTCCTTTTCTATGGTTAGAATGAGAAATGGATATCCCAGATAAAGCGATTGGAGCAATCTTAACAAGTAAGATGCATAGCTGTAACATTGGTTTATGAAATTAGGTTACTTGTTACTGGCAACTTATGTACTTTGCAATAATAAAAATTGTTTAAATTTGTTTTATGGTATTTCTCTGTTTCTGCATTTCTTTATATATGTTTATAGTTCTTCCTTGCTGTGTCCTTAATTGTCTAGTGACTTGAACTTTAAGCACTTGTAATTATTGATTTTTGCCCAGTTGCCTAGGCATGACTTTCAAATTCAATGCCTATGGAAATATATCTAGCACAAAATGTCACAGAATGTCTTTTTCTTATATGATAAGAATAAATTGCTTTGATTTTCTGGTAGAAACAGGAAGAGTGAGAAGCTTGTTTTCCCAAATCTTTAGAATAAATTATCTTGTAGTTCTAACTGCTAGATATGTTTCTTCTATCATAGTATATCTATTTATTGTAGTTAGATTGACTTTTTATTTTGTCAGGTTCGTTATGGTTATGTGTTTATAACTTATGTCAGGTCCTTAAAATGTCTTCACATGATGGTAGTACTCCAAGTAGTGATCCTTCAACGACCCAATCATCTCAACCTTCAATTTCCATATCAAGTGGTAGTAGAGGAAGAACATATTTGGCATGGGGTCATTATAGAGAAACTGCTGAACTTAGTGTTGGATGTAAAAAAACTAAATTAATATGTTTATATTGTGTTAAAGTATTTGCGGGTGGTGGCATTAATCGATTTAAACAACATTTAGCTGGAGCTAAAGGAGAAGTTGAACAATGTCGCAAATGTCCTCCTGATGTTCGACATCAAATGCTCTTGAATCTTAAAGGAAATGTTAAAAAAAAAAAGAGTTAGAGAAATACAAGCAGATTTCAATCCATCTAATGCACAACAAATTGAGCATGAAAAGATGATGATTAGGTAATTAGAAGATGATGATGATGAGGATGTCAATACTAAAAAACATATGTTACCACTGAAAGTTGCAAAAAAGAAAAAGATTCAAAGCACCAGCATTGTAAAAAAATCGACTACAAGTTATGGAAAGCAGAAGAAAATTGCAACATTAGGGATATATTTCATGCCGAGAACAACTCTTGGTGCTCAAAAGTCTTTTTAGAATTGTTGGAAAAGGAATGATGCAGTTGAACGGTGTGATCTTGTTTTAGCGAAGTGGATGATTGATGTATGTGTGTCATTTAATGCTGTTAACTTTGTGTATTATCAGCATGCCATAGATGCTGTAACAGTCATGGGTCCTGGTTATAAAGGACCAAACTTGCATGCTATTCGTGGTTATTATTTGGCAAAAGCGGTTGATGAAGTTAAGATTTATGTTGAGAGTTATCGAGAGATTTTAAAGAAGACTGGTTGTAAATTAATGGCTGATGGATGGACATATCAGAAGAGGAGGACTTTAATTAACTTCTTAGTATATTGTCCTAAAGGAACAGTTTTTTTGAAAACTGTGGATGTATCAAATGTCTCAAAGACTGCTAGATTGTTGCATCAGTTGTTTAAAGAGGGTGTTTTGTATGTTGGGATAGAAAACATTATGCATGTGCGCGACTAATAATGCTGCAAATTATGTTGCTGCTGGCAAGTTACTGATGGAAAAATTTTCTTCAATATTTTGGTCTCCTCATACTGCTCATTGCATCAACCTCATACTCCAGGACATTGGTAAATTGCAGTCAGTTTGTTCTATTGTTGAGCATGCTTCTGGTATCACGAAGTACATTTATAATCATTGTTATCCAATGTATTTGATGAGGAAGTTCACTGGAGGGAAAAAAAAAACTTCGTCCAGCTCCTACTCGTTTTGCTACCAATTTCATTGCATTGCAAAGCATTTTAGCTCATAAAGATGAGTTGAGAGCTATGGTAACATCTAGGGAATGGGTCACATCTAATTATGCTAAACATAACAAAGGAAAAAAGTTTGTTGAGAGTGTGCTAGACTTTCTGTTTTGGGAAGAATGTGCAATAATTGTGTGAATGAGTGAACCTTTAGTTCGAGTTCTATGAATGGTTGATGGTGATGATAGACCTTTGATGTGATATTTGTACGATGCTATTCATCATGCAAAAGAAGAAATGTTGAGGAGATTTCAAAAGATAAAGGCTAGAGTGAAACCTTTCATAGATATTATCAATAATCGGTGGGATGAACAACTATATAGAAATCTTTATGCATCGACATTTTGGTTGAATCCTCAATTTCAATATGATGCAAATATAATGGATAAACATATGAGTACCATTTCTGGACTTCTGGATGTTCTTGAGAAATATGCACATAGAAATCCACCATTGCAAAGTAAGATTACAAGTGAGATGAAGTTGTTCAGGAATGTTGAACATGACTTTGGTCGAGCGTCGACAATAAATAATCGCACCCTTATACCTCTAGGTATATAATTTTTATATTTAAAAATATTATCTGACATAGTCTTACTTATTATTTTTGTATATAGATGAATGGTGGATGACATATGGAACCAGTGCTCCAAATCTACAACATTTAACTATACGAGTGTTAAGTCAAATCTATAGTTGTTCGGGATGCGAGAGAAATTGGAGTATGTTTGAACATATTCACTCCAAGAAGAGAAATAGATTGGAGCACCAAAGGCTTAATAACCTTGTTTACATCCACTGCAATCTAAGATGAAACAAAAGTATTTTTCTTTTCTCTAATGCTTTAAATATTATTTTATTTTATTTAAAAGCATTATTAATACTTATATTATGTTTACCTTCACTTTTAATATATAGGAATTATTGGAAATGATGCAATTATGATCCAATTAATTTTGAGACAACTTGTGACATTGAAAATTGGATAATAGAAGATGACCCGTCATTTTTGACAACTGAAGAAGCAGAGAGTTTTCACCAAGCTATATCAACAATGACCATACAAGATACTTTAGATGATGATAATTAATGATTGATTATTTGGTGATGATAAATATTATTTCAAATAAAGTATTATATAACACATAATATTTATTTGTTAATTGTGTTTGAAATGTAGATGTCATAAATATTAATTAGATTGAAGATGATTGTGACGATGAAGTTTCAAAGGAGCATGCTGCTAATTTATTAGGTATTGATGAGATTGACTCAATTCCATTGACATTTGATTCAAATTTTGCTTCTATGAACACAAAAAAACTTAATGTGTTCATTCAACAAAAGTGAATGTGTTTTTAATTTAGAATTTATGTTTTTGGATGTTTTGTTTTAAATATTTTAGATTTGGTTTATGTTTTGAATATTGAATTAAATTTATGTTGTTGGTTTAAAATTTAAATTTAATTTATAGAAGTGTTGTATTGTAATTAGTCAGGTGTTTTCTATAGGTGTTGTATTAATTTTTTTAGGTCAACTCATCTGACCCGTGACCCGATCATTAAACCAGGTCGACCACCGGGTCGGATTTCAAAACTATGGTGTTAATGATTATTTTTTAAAGTGTTTTTTGTTTGAAAATGTATCAAAATAATATTTTTTATTTTATTTTTAAAAAATTATTTTTAATATCAGCACATCAAAACGATAAAAAACACAAAAAATAATTAATATTGAATAAAAAAATAAAAAAATCAAATTTTATAAAAATTACTTTAAAACACAAAAACAAACTAGCTCTAAATATTTAGTCTATTAAAATAAATTTTATCATCTCAATGTATCATTTAATTCAACTAAAAATTTAATCTACATCATTTATTTTTGTATTTTAAAAACATTTAAAAAAATTAAAAAAGAATTTTATTTTAAATATTTTTTTAATTTTTCATATACTAATATCAAAAAATAATTTTTTAAAAATAAAGATAAATATTATTTAAATATATTTTTTTAAAAAAATTAAAAAACAACTAATACCCAACAACATAAAGCTCCCCACATTAAGTTCCCATGTCAATTCACCGAATGGAGCCAGGCCTAACCATTATGATACTCGCAGTAGTATTATGCCGAGCCTTTTCTTTTCTTTTCCTTCTCCTATTACTACTAGCAATACTAGTAGCAATGTTTTCCCAGTCTCTCCCTTTATTCATAAGGATGGATTTCACTAAGACGACCTCAAATCAGGGCAGTTACTGATAAGCAGCTTTACATATAGCTGGGGTGGTGGTGGTGGTGGTTTCATTACCCAGGTAGAAGGACAGACTCCCAATCCCTCTTTAGTTGCTCAATCTGCTATGCTACTAGCCCTTCTCCCCAAACGGCAAACAAGAAGACATAGAAAAGAAGGACAATCTCTAGTCTCCTTGACAATTGGATCTATCTTCCAAGACACCTTAAGACTAAATTTGAGTAACGAAAATGTAAAACATGGAGATCCTTTCGAGTAATTGAAAGTTGAAACTGCTATGGACATGATATATCTTGCGAGGAAGTTGGATAGTCTATTTGTCTCTCATTTATGGAGAGAAAGAAGAAGATATTGTTCATATAGACCGCCAACTGAACACCTGTTCGTATCTACAACCAAGTTACTCTGAGAATTTGTGCATGTCTCGTAAAATACTGTCTAAAACTTATTAATTCTAACCGTAGAGATACAAATGGTGACTTATGTGAAGATCTTATTAGGGCCACTTGCGATTCCTTGTTACCGTTTCCACCGAGAACCGAGAAAAGCCGCTGTTTCTAGTCTTGTCATTTAGCACTTAGCACAGTGCAGAGAAGAACAAAAAGAAAAAAGGAAGAGAGCAGGCACCTGTAGCCAGGCCAAACCACCCATTTACAAAGGAACAAATGGTTAGAGGTTTTTTGGGTTATGAGCTAGAAAGGAAAGTTTTAGATTTTGATTTGAGTTCCCTTAATTTTTTATCCTTTCTTTTATCATCTAACTACAAAAATTTTGTCCTCCCTTCTGTGCTGTCACTTTCCAAACCCCGCTTGCACTGGCCTAGTGTATAATATACTACCACTAGCTAGGTATAGTGTATTTTATTTTTTAAAAAGAAAAGGATAGCTAGTGTATTTCTCTTGTCCAAAACAAAACACAATAATAGGACACACCCCTTTAGATGTGGCCGCCCTCCCCCCCCCCTCTGACTGTTCTCTCATTGGTAACAGTAACACACTGCACCAGTACCATTACCAATTTACCAGGCGCCGTTTCTCTCTCTGTGTGCAGTAATAGATTGTCCACCACTATCTTTACAAGCCCTGAACACAAACTCTCTCTCATCAAAATTCAAAATGGTGTGTTTTGTTTCATGGATGTCTTGTTTTTCTTTTTTCTTGAATCAGTGGTAGTGGTACTGGTAGTAGTACTAATTTTCATGCTTTTGTTTACAGTTGATTTCTTCAAATCTATTACTACCTCCTTGGCTTCAAGCTCTTCTCGCAGAAAAATTCTTCGATGCTTGTTTAACTCACAAAGGCGCAAGAAAGAATGAAAAGAACATATTTTGCTTGGACTGCTGCATCAGTATTTGCCCTCACTGTCTGTCTCCGCACAACTCTCACCGTCTCCTGCAGGTTCCTTCAAAATTTACCTGCCAAAGATCAGGTTTTGCTCTTACATGCTTTTCATGTGTTTTACTAGGTTTTGACAATCTCTTCTGTGTGTTTCAGATAAGAAGATATGTATATAATGATGTTTTAAGGCTAGATGATGCTCAGAAATTATTCGACTGTGCTTTTGTTCAAGTAAGTATAATTTTGATGAGATTATGATGAAATTCAAGAAACACAAGAGTTAAACATATGGATACGCAACCTTCTTGTTATAGTTCTTTGCTAGTTCTGTCCGTACACACATTCATTGCTGTTTATATAGATTCTTTCTTGTCTTCACAGACAGAATATTTAGCTACATTTTTTATGCCTCCCTTTTTTTGAAAAGCAAATTGCACCCAATATTTTGTCCCTAACCAGTTTCAATTCTGTGTGTTTGCAGTCCTATACTACAAACAGTGCAAAGGTGATATTTTTAAATCACAGGCCACAAACAAGGATAGTGAATATCAGAGGCAACAATTGTAGCACCTGTGACAGAGGTCTCCAGTATCCTTATCTCTTTTGCTCCATTTCTTGTAAGGTAGTTATAGTAATTACCATGTTCAAAACTTCACTCTTTCAGAATCCTGCCTCCGAAGTCTAACCCATTTCATTTCGCAACATTTCCTCATCCGGGTTTCCTTCACTTCTCTTTTCTTTACAGGTTGATCATATTTTGACTACAAAAGGTGTTAGTGGGCTTTCAAGTTTCTTTTGTGATTGCAAGTTCTTACCTTTGTCTGAACCGGGTTCAGATGACGGTTTATTGACCCCTGACTCGGTTCTTGAACCTACCGGTTCGACCAAGACAAGCTCTAGTTCAGGTGGGTATGGTGGGGTTGATTGTAAGACACTTGCTTGTACTGCCACAACAGAGATTGTGAGAAAGAAAAGGAGCAGCTTAACAAATTCATGCCGGACGATGTTTCCAAGAATTACCGAAATATCGTCTAATTTAATGAACCGGAGAAAGAAGGCACCGTGCCGGGCTCCTCTTTATTAAACCATCTACGGCCTACTGCTCCTGCTACACGGGGAGTGAAGAAGATGGCAAGGGGCCGGATGATTGCCTAGAATTTGGTAATTTGTTGTTTATTGATGGGTAAATTTGGGGTTAGGAAAATGGGAATGAAATTCTCCCAATTTTGTTGAGGGCTCTATCAGTGCTGCCTTTTTTTTATCCCTCCCTTTACTATAGAGTTACTACAGTAAGTAATAGTGACAAGAGGACCCTGTTTTTATCGCCTTTTCTCCTGACTGATGGGGTAATTGTCATTCACACATTGCCAATTATGAGTTCCTTTTTATACTTCTATAGCTATCAAAGGTCCTCCTTTCAAGTGCCAATTATTAGTTTCATATCATTGCATGTCACGGATGGTTTTGCACTTTTATTTGACACGACGAAACTATTCAGTGTTGGTTTGAGAATGTAGTGTGCCTAATGTTTTTGATTCAAGAACAGATTGAATCGTAGATGTGTTAATTTTCTCAGCCTCTAAATCCTAGTTTTTTTTTTCTATTTTTTGTAAAATGTTGTTTGTTTTTGTGTGTTTTAATGTTAAAATAAATTTTTAAAAATAAAAAATATTATTTTAATGTATTTTTAAGTAAAAGAAGAGCATTACTCCTTGTAACAAATAAAATGTATTTATGAGAGGTCCTAGAACTGCAAGCCCTCCCTCCACTACATGCTGTCTTTTGGTCGTTAATTATTTCCCTCCTTTTCGTTCTTTTCTTCTTCCCTAGGACACCATGGAGGCAAGATCGATGGGCTTTGTTAATCGATAATTTATGCTAGCTTGTTCCCCTCCCAATGTTCTTGATCATTATTTACTTACTCTCAATTTCTATAAAATATTTTATCCTTTAATAAATAGGGGCTGTTATATCCATACACACAAACAAATAAATGTTAAGGACTTGATTCTTGACATAGTAATACGTAAGGCATCGGGGTCAAGTGAACTCGTTTAATTTGTTTCAATTTTGGTAGAACCTCACATGTCTCTTCATGCACGTCAAGTTCCAAAGCAGCGAGAAACAAGATTAATTTTTCCACTGCCCCTGGTCTGCAGGCAAACCTCGGTACTGTGTTCTTATCAGACAGTAGAAGAAACGAGCTCTCTCATGAATTTTTTTTTCATGCCGAGGGGGTTGTGTATCTTGTGATGAGAGGAATTTTGGATACAACAACGGTTAGGTATACATCATCTTTCCACGTCCATTATAGGAGCAGTTTATTTTTATGGAGAAAACCAAACAAGCTGTCGAATTAAGCATGACATTTCTCTGATATACCCCACCAGGAAGAATTTATGTCAATAATTTTTCGTCAAAAAGTACTTTCACAGGTAGGACTAATAAATGGCTTGGGAAGGCCATTGATTATTTGGAGTGGGGAGGGGTGGCTAGCATTGAAGCCTTATCCATAGGCAAAATCTTTCGGAAGATTTGCAGCATGTTCCCACTCTAACCTCTAATATTTTTCTTGCCTCGTGTTTTTTTCGCTCGGCTTGCCCATCAGTTTTCGCATATCAAATCGAGACTAAAAACCTCTTCCTAATCAGATAATTGGCATCCAAACCGATGCATTTACATCACGGAGTTCTTATTTCATTGCCCTTGAAGACCACCTTTCTCGAATCATGACAACAAATGAAAAGACACTCGATGGCTAACGGAATTGTTCACCTATACATTGGCTGTCGTAACAAATTTCCCAGCTGAGGGAGCAGCCGTGGGGGAGTCCACTTGTGATGGTGCAATCACACATTTAAGACTCTTGTAGCCATCATATATCTGACATAAAGACAAGTGTTTATATATGGATCACCGAACCCTGCTGATGCATCATGGAGCAGAGGCATTATTATGTAGTTACATTTTTGGCTTTTGTTGTGTCTACACATGGCCCATAGGACATGTCTTTGTACCCTTCCGAGGGCAGCTTCTAAGCATACCGACGTTGTGCATTTAAAGGATAATCAAGAAACTATAGTCAGTTCTAGTTGGCATTGGTCTCTCTCTTACAGCTATTTTTTTTGCACCAAGGGACCACAAACTCCCATGGTGACGGTGAGTATATTAGAGAGTATCATGCACTTCTTTGGTAGAAGTCCTCATTTGTGATGTCTTAGTCTCGTGATAATTCCTTATAGTTGATTTTTAATTTAATTTTTTCACAAACATTAAAGAGATGAAAATTCAAACCATGACAGTGAAATCATTGGAGACGGGAAGCTGATGGTTTTAAGCTAAGCGACGTAGACGCATGAATCTCCTCTGGCTCAGGACTGTACAGTGAGGTTGCATTCTCATACGCTGGCTCGTCCTCTCTCATGTTGGGATTATAACCCATGGACCATTTAGAATCCGGGTTTCTGGGCCTTCTTCCGAGACCAGCATTGTCAATTGTGATGATATGACCTCACATAATTTTAAAACTCATTCCGAGAGCTTACCCAATAAATCCCTTCTTTTGGGTTAGATAAGGTCGAATGTTCTTATTTTTATATTTTAAAAATATTTTTTTATTTTTTTAAATCATTTTAATACTTTGATATCAAAAATAATTTTAAAAAAATAAAAAATATATTATTTTAATGCATTTTCTAATAAAAAACACTTTAAAAAACAATTATAATTACACTTGCAAACACAGATTAATAGAATAATTTAAACTTTTTTATTTTATAAAAAAATTTAAAATAACGTAATTTTAATAATAAAAATTGTTTAGTACCGTTTTCTCTGCCGTGTCATGTTTTGTTAATATCAATATTATTAAATATGGACCGGGCTTAAGCGAAATTCATGATTGTTGAATCATTGATTCAATCAATTAATTCGCTGAGCCGAAATAAAATTGTTTGTTTTTTTCATTGAGTCACAATTAAATTAAGAAGGCTCTTTAATATTGCTGTATACTATCTTCTTTGGAAGTCAGAACATTTCAATTATCCAAACCAATTTCGTACACTAATTGTACCCCACCACTGTAATGCCATGTAGCCAAACACCTACCAGTATACCCCCACCACTGTGAAGCCATGTAGCCAAACACCTACCAGTATACCCCCACCATTTTGTCCTTCCTCAAGCACAAATTTTGTAACAGTGCACCCCAAAATCGATAAATGATGATAGTTTATGATGGCTATGAAACCCAACATGGATTGATAGGATAAATTCCTGATATGAAACTGACTCGGTTCGAGTTTAATTTAAATTAATTTTAACATTGATTTAGTTATGTCCAGATAACTTTACAATTAAAACAAATAAAACAAATATTGTTTTGAACAAAAAATTATAAATCCAAGTTAATTGGATGACCTGTAAATTAACATAACAAGTCAATGATCCGAGTTTTTTTTTATGGAATAGTCCTGACAATCGAAATAAAAAGTTGTTTTTAGTTAGCAATGGAGTGCAGTCCATGCGACAACATTGAACAAAAAAACTCAAAGCTAATGTCAGCAGCCCGTTTCTATCAAATAAATATATCTTCAAACACGTAAACCTAAACCCCATCTCTAATGGCGGAACATGAAGCCTTTATTTGTTCATTGATTTTTAAAATCCTGACAGTACGAAAAGACCATCACCCTCTGTTCAATCCCCGATGTCCAATAACAGGGAGAGAAAAAATCTCTTCTTTTCAAACCCAGTGTTTCACAAAGAGAGCGTAGTCTCCTTTCTCTCATTTCCCCTTAACTAAGCAGCCCATCTTAATGTTTCTAGCCTCTCTTTTTCCTTCTTTTTCCTTCTCCTTTTCAGCTACGTACACGTTTAGTGCCTCTGATACCATGCTCGAATCAAAACAAGACTTATTATTGGCTTTTAAAAGTGCTTCACCAAGTGCCTAAGCTCCATGAGCAGTCCGGTTTAGTTTTTACCATGTGCAGGCAGGCACCCAGAAAATGTTTGCTACAGCCTATAGCGAGCCTAGCAGCTATGGATTCGAATAATGGCCAATACCATTGCGCGAGACTTGACCATTAATATCAAAGACTTCCCCAAAATTTAGCAATCTAGCTAGCTGCCTTGCTCCAGTCTTTGATGCTGTGATTTGTTTCTGCCCAAGAGTCGATTTAATTACAACTTCATAGAATGAATCCAGCCTCTAGAGAGTTTATGGTAATTTGCAAGAATCAACCAATTAATGGGATTCAATACTAGTAGACGTAGAATTATTATCGTGATTGTCAGATATAATTAAATGCATATGTATTGCATGCGATCTTAGACAAGATGACTGAAAACCGAGCACTCTTCATTAATCACAAAATTGAAAGTAAAAGCTAATGCCACCATTTATACCAATCCTGCCAAATATCCACTACCACATCAACCTACTTAAGAAATATCATCCAATGCTTCCTCTACAGTGTTCTCTGTTCTGTAAAATCCACGTACAAACCAATGTGCAACCCTCCCTCTCCTCGTACCACCCACACTAAAGATAGGAACAGGAAAAAAAATCCTCCCTCCATGCACTCTCCCACCAGCCATCTCTCTCGTGCTCCATGTTTCACAAATATACCGTTGTCTCCTTGCTCTCATTTGCCTCGTTTTCACTTCTTCCTGTGGCTGGGCAATTGATCTCAGTACTTCCAGCCTTTTTATCTCCTTTCTATTCCCCTCTTTAGCTACATTATTAAGTGCCTCTGATAAATTGCTCAAGTCAAAAGAAGATTTATCTTTATTTTTATTTTTATTTACACGTTCTTGATCATCAAGGGCCTGTGAAAGAGCTGTTAAATCGTAACATGAAGGTGAAGCCGTAGTGCCTTCTGATTTGTTGGTGCTTTTATTGCGGTTTTTCTTGGACTCTGGCTTCATCGTGACAGCTAGCTAGTGATGAACTTGCGAATCTGTATCACATACATAAAATCAATTAGAAAAATCAAAGAGTAATGCTAATTTATGGAAAGATTCTTGGAAGAACCTCCGGAATTTACCCTCAATAGGCACTGGGTACGTTTGATGAATATTTTTAGGGAGTCTTTTGCCAGATGACATAGATACATGAGCAGCTGATTAAAGGATTTTCCCCAAATAACTAGTTATTGTAGGGAGAGAGAAAAAAACTATCTATGGAATGAGTTATCGATATCACTTGTGGGTCAATTCACACAAAAGATTTTTTAAGTAAAATTGGATATTGCTACTTCAAATAAATAGATCACAAAAAACAAAATTTGGCGAAAAACCCTAAATTCCTTTAGGATTTTTACTTTTTTATATATATATACATATACATATTCCTTTCTTTTCATGGAAACTAAAGAGAGGGGATTAGAGAGAAAGCTAGGGAGAAGGCCTGTGTTGTGTACCTGAGCAGTGCGGAAATCGAAGATTAGAGAGAGAAAAATACAGGCAAAGGAGAAACTGAAGACAAGAAGACTGTGGAATACTGCTGTCATTTATAGGGAGTTAGGGACTGGTTTTAAGTCGGTTTATATAATTCCTTCCGAATTATCATCTGAATCTAACTGTACACTTGTGTTTGAGATTGGATTTCCTCGAGTTTCAAGTCAGCTTCGGCCTGGAATGATTAGGGGCCTGGTTTCGAAGCCCATTTAACAAATAAAAAGATGTGCCTAGCTCATGTTTGTTTGGGCCATTTTCAAATTATCGTTGTATGGGCCTTGATGTGTTCTTCTCGAAAAACGTTTTCAAGATTCCAGTTTTTTTGTTTAATGGAGTTGTCCGGACAGGATGTTCTAATGAAATAATGAGATTATAACCATAAGGTCAGCTGCAGCTCTACATTCAGACAAGGTGACCAGGACTTATTAGCTGTTTACTATCGTTTAATAAATAATCAATAGGAGAGTTACCAAATTACCAACATACAATAATAAGAATAAATAGTAAACAACTAAGTGGAAAAAAAATTTAATTCTTGGAAGTATTGTGAATCATGGTCATTGGGATTTTGAGTCTTGCTCCACGACAAATGATATTCCTTCCTTCAAGATATCTCGTGTTCAGGTTTTTTTTTTCTGTCGGAACTATAAGATCGCCTTAAAAATGCCTTTGGCATTTAAGGGTTGCGGATCAATTATAGAACCTTGTTTGATAAGGAGAATACATTAGTTGTCTGCTCTCAAGTTGGGTAGTGAGATCGGAGAAGGACAATCACTCATTCTTAAAACCAACATTCTTAATACCAAAAGGGGTGTATGTGTGTGGAGCGGAGCGGGGCGGGGGGGTCTAGTTAGAATGAGATTTCAACTTAAAATTTCTTGAGATTTTGAGAAGAGTTGCTCTTTGAAGAGAGCATAATACGATGAAAGTTGTAAGCTGATGGGGGAGTTATTGTTTATTGTAGACCTCTCTCGTAAAATTAGTCGGGAGCCTGAGAGGCGGTGGTTTACCTTCTGGTGACGGCTTAGCTTGTGACAGCAACTAAAAATATGATAATTACGGCATATTGTTTGTGATAATATACACTACATATCCTTTGCGGCAACTAAAAATATGATGATTGCTCAAAATATAGTTAGAAATGCTCTTTTTTTCTGTACGGGTATTGGATAAGCCATTCATGTATATTTATGATGCATTAACATAAAAAAAATCTATTACATGTGTTTTTGAATTAAAATCCAAGATAATAATATGAAAAAACAAAACACATGTAGTATCTTGAGAATAAGAACTGCTATTAATTAGTTCGGGACTGCTCCAGAATGAAATGGCTTTATATTCTCTTCGGTGATTAATTTTTTATTCACAGTTTAGTTTTTTTGGTTTTTTCTTCATGTATATTTTTTTAAAAAAGAACTATTTTAAAATAAATTTATTGCTAGATTTACACGTTGAACATTTATATTCAACCACGTCTGATAGTTATGGTAAAAATTAGCAATTACATGGACATAATTTTTTTTTACAGGGTATTAACCGTCAAATAATGACCATGTATATAAAAAAACATTTTTTTTTTTATTAATGTAGCTCAACTAGCAATCAAGTAAATCTCCTCCCGATGTAATGCAATGGAATGGTTATTTTATCTGGCTGCAGAACTTATTTTAGTAATACAAACACGCATGCATGAAGTTTTATTTTAGTCCATGTGATTTTTTAAAATATTATTTTAGTTCTTATATTTTTATTTATAAATTGGTCCTTTTATTTTAATTATTTACAACTCGGTATTTATAATGAAAAACGTTTTGCAATTAAATCTCTATAATATATATAACTCCTCATCATGTGACTATTCATCGCATGCTTTTCTTTTTATAATGTTTGTAATGTAACAAGTCAATGTAATTGTAATGATCCATTGCATTATAATTTTGAAAATTATACAACCAAACATAGAAATGCATTGAGCCGTTGCGTCACATAATCCATCACACTCAATCAAACATGTCGTTATTAGGTTTTAATTATTTAAAAATTATGTCCTTATAGTTAAAATATTTTTTTCCCTCTCTAAAACAATAAGAAACCTTTTTATTTAGATTTTATTTAATTATTCATAACTATTATAATTATGAATCAATTGGCTGAATTATCAAGAGATAATATAATTTTTTACAGCGCATTAAATGAATTTAGTTAACAGTCTGTAATGATCTGTTACCTACTGAATAATATTTATCATTTTTCATAAACAAAGTGTGCTTTCGAGCCGTAAATGTACAATAAATAACAGTATTTAGAAATCGTTGTTCCAGCCGGTTTAAAATATACAATAAATAAATGTATGTGCTGATCAAACCATATAAACTCTATAAAATTTAGTTATGTTTGGCGTATCATTACGAGATCTCTTTTATATTTAATCTAAATATATATATATATATATATATATATATATATATTGTTTTTTAAAGTGTTTTTTATTTAGAAATATATTAAAATAATATATTTTTTATTTTTAAAAAATTATTTTTTTACGTGAGAACACATCTAAACAATCTAAAAATATATAAAAAATAAATTTAAATCTTATTTTTGCAAGACTGTTAGGGAAATTGTTTTGCAGAACTGTTGGGGATTGGAGGATGAAGTATTTGCAACTGCAACTGTTTGTAGGTATGAGTTTTGTCACTTGGTTTTTGCTATTGTCTCCTTGTTTGTTGATGCATTTTAAATTATACACTTGATATTGATAAGAGCCAGAGGATGAAGGAAATTCAACCTCCAAAAGGTGAACTTATTATTATTATTATTTTTTTTGGATCTCTTTGTTTTCTTTATCTTGCAGAAATGACCAACATCATTAAGCAATGACAAGAGGTATCTATTGGGTGTCTTCCCTCAGAAAAACTTTCAGAAGTTTCAGTTCTGCAGTGACAGGAATTGTTTGCCGCTTGTCTGCGGATTTCATGTTGCTTATTTGTCAATCGGATCAAGGTATCAGTCTTAACCTAGTACTTGATTATTGTCTAATGCATGCTAGATATGTTGAAGGACAATGATGGAGTGAAAACTAAAGTACAGGCTGATGTTGTAGTGGGCTATTGGCAGCTAGATAGGAGAAAAAGAAGGTCCAATAACTTATCGTCATAGTGTATGAACTCGAATGATGGACCATGGAAGACACTGATTAAGCAGAGGGCAGAACGCGATTGCGAGAACTCCTTGATGTATATTGCTGGTGATACCTTGATTTCAGAAGACTGGATAAATACAGTTTCTAAGACAACTCTTGATTGATTTACACAGAAAGGAGCTTGGAGAGGACTGCCAAAGAAAATTGTAGCAAGACGGGTGAAGTGAAAAGTGCAAGATATTGTTTCACTGTAGAAGATGTTAAATCAGAGAAAACTGTTGTAAGATGAATAATGCTAGCAAGAGCCTGCTGTGCAATATGCAGTGGCTATAGACCATAGTTGAGAACCCTAATAATTGCTCGATGAATTGACTGTGTGAAGCGGCAAATATGGAGACACAAGCTGGAATTTTTAGAGCTGTACAGGTTTTTTTTTTTTTTTTTGTGGGATGGGATTATAGCTTTGGCAAGGATACATCATGTTCACAGAATCACAGGCTAGGATTTCTTCTCAAATAAAATACTATTATTAACTCAAATTATTTAATCATCTACTAACTAACATCTTGTTGATTTCAGATCAAGTGGTTGAATTGGCCCAAAACGATAATGTCATCTAGCTCTACGAATATGAAAATAATTAAATCTTGTGTTATTTACGGCCGCTAATGATGGTTGGTCTTTTGTGCTTTGGGCCTACTGGATGGGCCCTTCCTGTAACCAGAGAGACGAAAGAAAAAAAAAAGGGAGGCCCAATTTCCAAGAAGATGACCAAACTAATTGGGCAAACCTCGGATTAGTCTGCAAACGATTTAGTAATTCTCAAATTAGTCTCAAACTATCGATTTTCTCAATTTGATTCTAAAGTATTTGACGCTTCTCAATCGTGTCCTCCTGTCAATATCCTTAATATTTTCCGTCTATATATTATTATATCCTGGATAGAAACGACATGTTTTGAGAAAATGTCAACATTTTCCGTCAGAAAAGGGGAAGATTCTAAACAGGGAACCCAATTGAGAAACATATGATAGATTGGGGATCATATTAAGAATTAATTTATGATTAGGGGACTAATGTGAGGTTCTCTTAAACTTATTTCCGAGGCATCCAAGTAAGCGAACGGCGAATTTGACATCTAAATTGTCTGAAATCTGATGTGGCTAAACATGATTGGGTACCCATGCGTGGAAGTACTTGTGTTTATACACGTAACCCAGTGTATAAAAACCTAGACTTTTACACCTAGAAACCGCACAAAGTAAAGAGAGGAGAAGAAAAGAAGAAGTCCAAATTCCAGTTAAATTCCCCCAACCGATCTCTCTCTTCTTCGAATCAATTAAGGTTTCGATTTGCATTTAATTTCTTGAATATCCTTTATAGATCTGTGCTTGTTTTGCATCGAATTGTTGAGATTTGTTTGCTACTTTTGTTTTGGATTAAATTTGAGTGAAAAACAATTAGGTTTTTTATCCTAATTATTTTTTATCTTGTAGATCTTAGGCTTCTGCCTCATGACTGGATCTATTTTTTTTTTCTCTGTTGATAATCAAGATCTCAATTTTGCAAAAAGACTTAATGTATTATATTTCATAAGTAATTTGTTTGTGTCAGTATTGGTATCTGGATAAATGATTGTATTCGTGGTTTATATGATGGTTTTAGTGTATGATGATACGGGAAAGAAAATACTGAAAATTGGTTTTTGCAAGGGCTAATTTGTTGACTAGTAAAAACGGAACAAAAAATTGATTGACAGCGTTGAATTTTAGATGGATTTGTTTCAGGTTTTCTGGGTTTTCATGAATTTTGATAGTAGCCATGCTTTGTGTGCTTCTTTTGTTTACGCCTTTGATGTATAGTAGTTTTGCTAATTAGTGATATATTAGTTCTTGATATCGCCGATTTGTGTGTTTAAAGTAGTACTAATTTGGGTTGAAAAGTGAGATAATTAACTGGGTTGTCGTTTAAGGGGCTGAAATAGTTGTTTGTTTGGTGGGTTTTTTACAGAAATGGCGGTAGGTGGAACTGCTCCCCCTAGAGGAAGTGCAGCAGCAGCTGCAAGCATGCGAAGGAGGAGGACAACAAGTGGTGGAGCTTCAGGAGGAGCAGCTGGGACTATGCTTCAGTTTTATACTGATGATGCTCCTGGACTCAAGATCTCTCCAAATGTCGTGCTTGTTATGAGCATTGGTTTCATTGCTTTTGTTGCCATTCTCCATGTTGTCGGAAAGCTTTACCTTGTTCGTAGGGATGCTTAATTGGTAAACGAAGCTCAGTTTGGTATCTTGAATTTTGGATATTGAATCAATAGACTAATGTCTTAAGCAATGGATGTCTGTTTTGAATCAATAGGCTAATCGTTGTTGCAATTATCACATTCTTTGTTTACTACACTTAGAGAACCTAAGTTTTTTATTTTCTTATTTAATGTTGGTTTAATCACGATTATGATATATCATCTTTTGACATAATTTCACAGCACATGATTGTTCTAATGGCTACAAGTCATTGGTGACTTCACTTTTTTGTTAAAGTAATTTTGTTTATGTAATTCAGTTGCAGAAAATAAATTAAACAAGCCATGCTAAATTAAGCGTCTTGGAAGAAAAACCCTCTGTGCTGGTAGTGACTGAGCCAGATTAACCATCCTTCTATTGTGAGGAAGCAAAAAGAAACTTTGATGAGGCTATTATGATCTTGAGGTCTCTGGAAACTCTCTGAGGTTATATGATCTTTACTGTTTTAGGAATTTTCTAGCCAAATTCACATGATGATAGAATCATTCTTTTAACCTGAGTAGTCGTATTCTAATACAGTTATGCGACTGAATATTGGAGTTAATTCTTGTGATGCAGTTCTGGACAATGATGTAGAATCACTTTATCTAGACTTTGCAGCATCGTCCCAGCTTGCAGATTTGACCAGGAATAATCTTATACTCCGACGAAATAGCATATCACACAGCAGCTGAAAAAACATAGAGTTGCACCAAGTATAGCTTCAAACTAGATTGGTGGCGTCACGAGCAAAAAATGTTCGTCGTTTTTTTATAAAGAAGTAAAAAAAAACATAAGACTGGTCATTTGAAAATAATAAACTATAAAAAATAAGATATGAATATCATATTTGAAAAGGAAGAAAAAAATGTATGCAGGAGACTCCTCGTCATTTCTTTGCAGACACCGTTCTACCATCAGAAGAGCTCAAAAAGGATCCATGACGTGTTGCTAGAGCAACGATCTGGAAATCAAAGTAAACAAATCATTATGAAATGAGCATTACATTGCTATATTCAATTAATTAATTATATTTAATTTAATAAAAAAACAAATAAAAAAACTATAA
>Ga0325414_1000872_pt1 | contig 27194 bp, 19 predicted proteins | sample PopdelMetagenome_8_FD_206183 | JGI IMG/M metagenome (GOLD analysis project Ga0325414, IMG submission 206183) | Populus deltoides microbial communities from Bellville, Georgia, United States - Leaf-PdKOR-R3 | ecosystem: Host-associated > Plants > Phyllosphere > Phylloplane/Leaf | place: USA... | reverse complement strand
AAGTGAACTTTCTCATTAAAAAAACAAATTATAGCAATAATTGTAAGCATATTTTGTGATACTAGAAATATGCTCAACAACAATACTAATTGAATACAATTTTTCAATATCCTAAAGTATAGGTTTGATATAATAAGCAACACAAAAATACTAAAATATTAATGGAAAATCTTTCATCAACAACTTGACAACAATATCATAATTCAAAGCATTATCAGTCATCATGAGTATAATGTTTTCTATTTTAACATACAAAACAACATCTTTAGACATTTTATGTAATAACTAAGCAGTCGTTGGGGCATCTAATGCATCCATATATTTTAAAAACATTGTTTTCTTCGGATAATATATATAAAAAAAATTAATTAAAGTCCTCTTTTAAGTTGGCCACCCATTAAACATTTGTGTGAAGCTAATATTCTTTCAAGTTTTTCAATAACTCTCAAAATAAATCTTCACTTCATCAACAACCATTGTCAAGTAATAACCATGAAAAAATTAAAAGTTTGATCCTTTATAACTAAGAAATATGGTTGTTATAACATCTATTTTATGCTGACAATAAACAAAGTTAACCTTATTAAATGATAAACATGCATCAATCAACCATTTTACTACATCAACATCACCTTGTTTAACAGCTATTTTGTTTTGTCAGCAACTTTAGAGAAATTTCTGAGCACCAAGAATTGTTCTCCGGGATGAGACATGCCTTTACCGTTGCAATTTTTATTTGTTTTCCATTACTCGCGGTCAATTGTTTCAAGGTAATGATGATTTTACTATCAGTTTTTTTATTACTTTTTTTTTTTACCTTCTTTCACAGAAACATCAATTTTTCAGCATTGGCTATGTTGTTATCAACTTTATCATGTGATTGTCTATATATCTTCTATTCATGCTCCCATTGTTGTGCGCTAAATGGATTAAAATCAACTTACATCTCTGTAGATCTCTCTCTTTTTTTTTTTGCCAGCATTCCCATGAAGACTCAAAATCATTTGATGATGAGTATTCAGAGGATATTTGCAGCATTGTTACACTTATCCTTTACTTCTAGCTTAATGCTGCTCGGCATAAAAACTTAATCTCAGAACACTAATTTTGTTTTTTTTTACATCCGACACTAATTAAGTCTAGAAGCTTCTCTACAATGATCCCATCCCAAATATGTTTTTACTCTTCACCACTTGACATGTGAATTGAAGCCTGAGAGGTCTGAGCCATTGAAGGAGCATTGTGTGGAGTACTCCCACCACGAGAAGAAATTAAGATCCTATCGCCATAAATATAGCTAAAGGGTAGCTGATTTGTTGCAACTAATTGTGTGAAACATAGGAAGGAGCATTACCTAAGCTGGGACTGACAAAAAAAAAACATGGCCCCCCTCCCCCTCCCCTTCTTTCCTTGTTATATGCAATGCAACCCATTTATTGAGAAAGATTAAACAGAAAGGCAACAATACTTAATTTGGTGACTTATGTGGAGTACAACATTCTAAATACTTACTGTACTAGAGTTCTGTTTTTTTCAAATTATCACTGTCAAGCACATAACTTAAAACGACTTGGAAGGAAATGAATTTGGTTTTTGGCATGCAAGTGATGAATTTGGTAAACTTTCCCATCACTCAATTTCTATATCCTTTAGTTTGGTGGCCGCAAGGGGGGGAAGGTTCGGATAGGTTAACCATGGACACCCACCAAAAACCTGAAAAAAAAATACAATTCGTTACCTCCTATCAAGAACACCATAAAGGGTCGGCAGGGAAAAAAATTACTTTCCACACTTTTGAATACTGTTTTTGTCTTGCAGAAGGGCTAGACGTTTCATAATTGCCTGCTCATTATAATATCAAAATCACGACACTGGATTTTACAGGTTCAAACAATGGACATTACTTGTACCATCAAAGATTTTCCAGCAATAGACTTGAATAAGCAACTAAGAACTCTCATTAGTTCAACAGGAATGTGAAACACGATTTTCAAGTACTCTTCACAATGCCACCACAACATTACTTCCAGTTTGAGTTGAGAACAGCAAATGGGCAGCTAGACAACATTGCAAAAGATCAAATATTCACTCTAGCTCTACTTAGCAAGTTCAGATGCTTCAGTTGTCTTAACCTCCGTTGGACATTGAGACACGTATGGTTTGAGCTGAAAATAAAAAACACAAATCCCAGTCAGTGATATATGCAGAACTTATCTCCAAAAACAATCTTATCAAGGGGAATATATGCATTTTTTAGGTGTGGATGTTATGCATTATATGTGAAATATGGCCCTATTTTTCCTAGTATAAATGCTGACCACAGAACTAGCAGAATGAATACAGACCCTTCTGCTTATAAAGGCAACGTATCACACAATGCTCCGTCTCTCATCTTTCGTTTCCTACGGAGAGCAGAACCTTGAAACTACCAAGATATCATACAAATGATGGAAATGTAATATGACTGTCAACTACAAAGTTGATCATCAAAGTTTCCACTTTCCATTTTTTCATTGTTATGAAACAACTTCCCCAATCGAGAACCATGGTCACAAGAATACATCCTAGAGAATTCAAAAGCACACCAGTACCTACTAAGATATCATGGAAAAACATGACATTTCAAATCGAAACCAACAATAAGAATTGACATGACAACGACTATTCCAACAAACACAAGGGATTAGTAGGAAACCTACAGTTTTAACTTCATATGGTAGTAAAGGATTACCATCTTATACTTCCAGGCAAGTATTTGCAAAACTTACATCCTAACCAAATTATGACCTAAGAAATTTAAAGAGAGTAACATACTCTCAGAACACCAGATATTGCCACCTTATTAGCAATGCTATTTTGATACTTGATGCAAGTGCATCATCCCAAAAAAGAAAAAGCAACTTCAGACAAATGACAATGGTTAAATAAGATTACCTTGAAGTCAGTCAAATCAGGGACTACATAGTTGGGCAGTTTTTCCGGTACAACAACATACCCACCTGCAACAAGTTATTTAGGAAACGATAAATCATAGATTCATAATTCATACATCAACAATATTTTAAAAAATCAAGGCAGTTCAAATAAAACAGTCAAATCATATAGCTAAGTATAAATATCTAATATTCTCATTTAACCATTTTGAATGTGTTAAGCATCATTGATCAATAACTCAAAGAACAGAAATAACAATCTGAATGATATACAATTCCTTATACAAAACAAAGTTGAGATGTGAGCGGCAAGGTTGGAGCATTTTAACTCACACATTACCACTTAAAGCCTCTGATTCAGCATAATAATAATAAAAAATAAAAAAAAAACACTACAGAATTGGGATTATAGTTTCCAAATACACAGAAGCATTTTATCAAATACTTGGTGAGTTCACTAAAAAGTCGTAATTAAATAAAAGTACAAAGTGAAATAGGACCTTTACGAGTGTGAAAACCAGTGGGCTTGCAATTCTTTCCCTTGTAGTAAGTCCGGGGAGCACGTTTTGACGAGAGAATGTCCAACGACGACGTTCGCTTCCTCCTCATTGCCCTCCCTATCCCGGTTATCAATCCCAACGGCATTTTTTCCAACAAACAAACTGTCAATCAAGCACAGAAAGAGCACAGACCAAATAAATTTCAAAGAAAATGAAAAGCTGCGATCGAATTATAAAGAGAGTGGGTGACTTATTGGGTTGTAGAGAGCTATAGTTCTGGTAGATAAGTGAAATCAATTCCCAGAGGGTTTAGTTTAGGGGTTCCTTTCTTTGCAGCTTCTTGTTACAAAATGCTTGAGAGGGACTGACCTTCCACCCAAGCAAGCAGAATGGGCTAATGAGCTATGACTATCAGAAACGGGAAGTGAGATTTTTGTCTTTGAGTTTCCCTTGCTAAAATCAAGGCATCCACATGGTCTGGTCTGGATTGAAAATTTGGGACCCTTCTTTAGCTTCTTTAGAATTTGAACAAGAACTTATAAGTAAACCCTCAAATTTTAATTGTTGAAGTGTCCTTTTATCACAACAAAATTAAAGACATAAATTATAAAGTATTTTATAATTTAATTAGGAACTTGTTCCTTCTTTGATATTTCATTACATTTACAAATCAGAGCAACAATTTTGGCAGGAATATTATCCCTCTATGAATTCTATGCCCCAAAGAACAAGTTGAAAAAAAAACAGAGAGAGGATAAAATACAATGTCCTTTTAACATTTTTAATGATTAATAATTCGTAGTGGGGACAAACAAAACCAGTAATGTAATTGTATTTTTTGAATGAAAACTATTTATGCTGGAAAATTGTGCCTTAATTGTTAGAGATAGGCTTTAGTCCAGCCTTGCATGACAGTTGCATCTTCAACCTCATGTCAATCTTTGATCTATAGCATCTGCTCAATACACAAATTCTTGTTTTAACCATTTTGTTTTTCCCACTTATGATACAAGGGCACATTTTTTGGTGGAATGAGGCAACGGAGTGAAGGAAGCTCAAGGTGGTGAGAGAGGGGAAGGGGTTGTTTAGGTGAGGAAGGAGGTGGAGGAGAGAGATGAGGGGAATAGACCAATCTGTCAAAAATAGATCGGTTTCAAAGGTTGCGCCAGTCCTACCACCGCAACTAATAAAAATATTTTGTTGCAAGAGTTCCATTAACACAACAAATAAAAAATATTTGTTGCGCTAGGAGGCCTGCCGCAACAAAATATTTATTGCAGCAGTTGTACTGGCACAGTTTGGGAAATTTTTATTTTTTGTTGCACCGGTGAGACTAGGGCAACAAAAGAGATGTGCTATTTGCCCAATTTTTCTCCTTTTGTGCTATTTACCCAAATAAGTTTGTTGACTATGCTAATTTGAAAGGAAAAAAAAACTCAAAAATTAAGATCCGATTACCATGAACATAGTTATAGGGTAATTGATTGGCTGCAACTAATTGTCTGGAACATAGCAAGGACCATTAACGAAGCTACGGCCAACTGAATAAAAAAAGGCCCCCCTCCCCCTTTTTCCTTGTTATATGCAATGCGGCACATTTCTTCAGAAGGATTAACAGACAGAAAGGAAACAATACTTAATTTGGTAACTTATGTGGAGTACAAAACTTCAGATACTGACTATACTGCTAAAAGTTTTGGTATTTTTTTATTACTCCTATTATGCTATTGCAAAGACTAAAAAGGGTATATCATATGTTTCAAAATACAAATGTATCTTTGGAATTGGTGATATAAAATTGCATACCAGGTGTGTGTGTGAGTGTCATGGAATTTTTCTTTTCCAGTGAATTATAAGTCATTTATGTGTTAATCTATCAATGTAGTAAAATCTTTCTATGACATGGTCAAATTTCAATTATTAGTTTATTTTTAGGTTCCAGTTGTTATTTTGTACATACTGTGGAGATTGCAATGACTGCATCGCACCTACATGTTGAGGAATTCTTCCAATCAAAAGATTTTTTGACAGATTTAGAAATTGCAATCCTCCAAGGCTTGTTATTTCCTTAGGAATTTCTCCTGATAATTTATCATCAGAAAAATCTATACTGCTCACTAAGTTATGAGTAGTGCTATACTCAAACTAGTTTTCCTTTCAACACCAGCATTAAGCACATTGAACAGAGAGGGACACAAGGCCACCGCACAGTCTTACTAGTTTTCTCTCCTAGCTTTTCAATTACTTGTTTTTCCATTATATATATAGGGGGTTTAAATTAAACAAAGCCGAATAACATTCAACCCCCTAACCAAATCTTAGTATGATTATATAACTATTATATAAAAAGAGAAGAAGAAGATGAATTACATGGAAAGAGAGTGCGTTCCAGTCAACAATGGTGGCTAGATCAGTTGTTGCCTTCAGTGGTGGCCGTCGTTAAAATGTCGAAGATTGAAGGTCAGTACTCGTTAGTAGCAGCTGGAAGCAGATTGGCAAAGTGTTTTAGGCTAGTGAAGAACTGAAGGGAACTAGGGATTCATCTCATTGTGCGTGGTGGCTGCCAGTGAGGGAAGCTAGGGATTCATATTTTTCATTTAAAAGGGCGTCGTTTTAAAAGTTAGAAGTTTTAATTTAAACACGAAACGAGTTTAACAACATTTGAAAAGAAATAGCCCCTTGTACCACGATAAAAAAATGTTTAAAGTGTCCTCTAAAAAATAAATTTAAATATGAAATGAATAATATTTTGATCAAATGTAAAAATATTTAATTCATCTTAGTTAATTTGGGTTGATTTTAAAATTTGTTAGGATAAATTTGATTTTTTTTTAAAAGCTTAATCTCGAGTTAACTCAATATTAAAAAATAAAATTGATAAAAAACAATATTTGATTAAAAAAACAAAGTGAATTTGAGTCAACCAAGCAAATCCACAACGAAAGTTATGTACATTATCGAATTCAATAATTTTTTTATCTCATAGATTATCTTTCATTTAATTACACGATAATATAACGCAAGATATTTTTTTTGTGAAACAATATATTTTTTAAAAGTAAAAAATCATGGCAAACATATGGGGCTGAGATAGCAAAAATAGATCATTGACAACAAATATAAAATTGCATTCTTTTAAGTTCGAGTTAAATAAAAAAACTAGATCATTGATAACTAAAGGTAAAATTATATTTATGTTTTAAAAAAATTTAAGGGGCATAAAAAGCATTAAACAAAAAAAACAAACAATACATCAGATGTCACAAATCAATTTGTCAAACTACTACACAAATAATGGACTCAATTGGGATCAGGTATTCGTTTTATCATCTTTTTAAATCATATATGAAGGTGTGAAAAAAAAAAAAAGCCTAGTCATGTGGGCTTGGTTATTAAAGAAACAACCCATGTGTGTGGGCCTTTTAGCCCAGCCAACGCAATGAGCATATCTTATTTTTTTTATAATTTCTTAAAGGAGAGGACTATTTTTAATATAGAAAAAGAAAATAAACAATTTGTTGTTTGCTTTCTATTGTTGTGGAAAATCAGGAGTCCGAATTTTTTCAATTTAAAACTTAGTCTTAGTCAAAAACACCTAGAAAACACCATAAACACTTTGATAAATCTATCTATGGCCACCAAAAAACATCTTAAAAAAAAAATCAATTCGAAACTAAAATAATTCTCGTGGTTAGATTTACTTCCTCAGGCAAGGAAAAGAAAAAAAACACATAGGTCAAACTACCTTTATAAAATGGAACTCATTGTCACCAAAATAACACCTAGGATAGCCCATTGGCCTGCACTAAGCAAGAAAAATGACCAAACAAAAAAAAATGATATTGGTAACGTGTTTTTTATAGAAATGAAAATATTTTATCCATAAATTTAAAATTAGTTGCATATTAGACGATATTTTTATCTAGCATTGAGAAGGTAACATATGGGATTAACTTAGGTCATTCCGGGTTAACATGTGAAAGTTGCCGGTATAATCTTGAAAAAAAAACTGAGAACCTAAATCTCAAATTAATTTAATGTTAAAGGATAAAATTGATAAAAAAAAAAAAAAGTGAACTTAAGTCAACCAACCAAACTCTCGATGCAAGTCATATACGTCATTAGATTCCATAATTTTTTTATTTCATAAATTATTTTATATTTAATAGATTTACATCAAAATAAAGCAAATGTAATATTTTCTAATGAAGTATTTTCTAAAAAGAACAAAAAACATGCTAGACACGAACACTAAGATGATAAAAGCAAATCGTTGATAACAAAGGGTGAAACACCAATTTTTTTAATTTTAAGTTAATTAAAAATATAGATCATCGATAATAAAGGGTGAAATTGCATTTATTTAAAAAAAACTGAAGTACTAAAAGTTCATTTATTTAAAATTTTTTTGAAAAACATGGGGGACTAAAGTAAATTTTTTGTATGAAATTTAAAGCCACCACTTATGTCACTCACCATATTCATTTTGGTTTTCTCACTTTCAATCCAACCTTTCAAAAAAAAAAAAGTAATTAAGTGCAAATTTTGGCTTAAAAGGGCTCAATTGTGTAAAAAAAAAGTTTTAGTATCAAAATTATTTTTTTGTAAAAATTGACTATTCCAATCCATAATAATTTGTGAGAGAGTGCACAATGAAAATAGCTATAATGAAAACTCCACATGTTTTAACTTCACGCTTAATATCTTGGTTGTGTCTCACTCCAGTTTAGTATGGTCACTTGGATATTCGGTTGACTCATTGAATCACTTGAATTTGATTAACTAAGCTTTATTGATGATTCAAAATAAAATTTGACATGTCCAAGTTTTAAGTTGATGGATTACCATGTTGAACTACCTTGTCAAATTAGAAAACTTCATAAAAGATTTAAAAGAAAACTCAACCTCACCAAGTCTTGGATTGATGAACTACCAAATTGATTTATTAAGTCGAGCCAAGTTTTATATTTATGCTTATTAGCGAAGAGAAAAAAAATCAGTCTTTGAAATATATGAACACAATCAATCCATCTGGTAAATATCCTCACGTGATTTAATCAACTTGACGGGTAAAAAAATAACTTGGATGATAATAAAAATATAGTTTGACTTCAAAAAAAATTTCAATATGATAATTTTTTATTAAAAAAAATATTGAGATGATAACATATTAAATCAGTCCAAGTTTTACAGCTTAACTCATCAAACCTGTCATTCAGGTCGTGAACTTTACTAGGTTTAATAAAAAAGAAATTGCTAACTATTTTTTACTTAATTATGTAATAAAAAAACTATAAGCTCGTAAAATTGAGCATCCATCAAATTCCAAGATATTTGTTTGAGACCGTTGCAAACTACAACAACAAATTATAAAGCCCAAATCCATGAAATTGGAAAAAGTCTATAAGAAAATTGATAAAAATTCAATGTTGAAGGATGAAATTGAAAGAAAAATCTATAAAAAAACAAGGCAGGCAGTGATGGGCCAAGCCAGCGTGCCTCGCCCTAACAAAAAAACCCAAGCTCATGTCTATTTTTTTTTTTTTGCATCAAGAGCGAACGACGAATCAAACCAATATTGAAGAATGAAATAGAAAAAAATCAACGAAAACCCAATGTTAAATAATAAAATTGAGATAAAATCAATGAAAAAAGCTAGGTGTTGATGGGTCAGGCCCATATGTCTAGCATTAACCGAAAAATGTCTTTGGGTTTGGAAGCCTAGAGTTATACTTGATTTTTTTTTTATCAGGAGCGGACAACGCATCATTCACTCATGGGTTTTATTTTTGCATCGTTTGCTTCAAGTTTTTTTTTTAATATATGACACATGTTGTAGCAGCAGGCAACCAATTGCCTACCTCACACTCTAGAACTCGACCACTATTGTGATGGTTGAAGGAAATGAAGGAATGTGTTTTGGCCTAACAAATTATTTTTCGGCTATTTTTACCTGAAAACACCATAAAAATCTCAATAAACCATCAACCAATGTTAAAACACCCTAAAATCACTCAAAAAACAATTGAATCAAAGAATTATAAACTAAGCCTGATTTACCTTTTCAACATGTCTAAAGAATAAACCACTACCATCGAACTTTCCTTGTCGAATTAAATCCTTTAATATAAAAAACAATGGGTTTTATTGTTGAAAGTGGCTATTTACCAACTTTCTCTCTTCTTCATTATTTTGAGGGACCTTTCTCTTTTCCTTTTCAAACTTTAAATGTGAAATGTTAAGAAAATAAATTTTTAGATAAAAATTAAAATTGCAAAAACTAAAGGGATGGCAAAATAAGAATAAGAAAAATTGGTTGCCTAAAAATGACTTTTTTCTACCAAATTTGATATTGGCCATAAGGTTTATTTTTATTTTACACTTTGCTCCTCTATTGTTGATTGCTTTATTTATATAATTTTTATTGATAAATTAATTATGAAATTGGGCATAAAAGACCATTTGAAGCAAGAAATTTAAATTTGACGTCAAGGTATTTTTGTATTTTTACAAAGACTTTTTTTGTTGTTATAAATTGAGCTAAGGAGCAATTTGACATTTGACCAAATATAAAAAATTATAAACAATTAAAATGCATAGTTGAACTACAAAAATACCCTTAAAAGCAAAATATTTAAATATAGAGTCAAGGGACTTTTTGATCTTTTTGCAATGACTTTTGTGTAATTATTAAATCAACTTAGGGGTAATTTGATATTTGACTTAATAAAAAAAAAAGGACAGGTGCATGTAGCGCACTCACTAATACATGAAAGGTGCCTGCACCCTTTAGGCGATGTGCATGGATCCTCCTAACATCTAAAACTGTGGATTCCACCATGTCATTGGAAGTGCATCCGTGTCCTCTTGCTTGTAGAGATGCGCGTGTCGGTGTTGATGGTTTGGTTTCTCACTAGTGATTGACCCTCTTGGTTATTAATATTTTAACTCTAGTCTTTATTATTTTGATTTTTTTCTTAACCTTTTTATAGAAGTTTTATTTGTTTTCAATTTCGTCATTCCATCTTAATTTGCTATATATGATTTGTTTTTCAATTTAGTCTTTATTCTTTTGATTTTTAATTTTTTTTCCTTGGTCCTTTTGTAAAATTTTTATGGGTTTTTAATTTCATCATTCAATTCAAATTGATGGTATCATGTTTCCATTTTGATTCTTATTTTTTTGATTTCTAGTTTTTTTAGCCCTTTTGTAAAAGTTATTATTATTTTCAATTTCACCCTCCAATCAAAATTTTATTTTTATTTTTTATATCAATTTTGATCCCCATTCTTTTAATTTTTAGATCCTTTTGTTAAATTGGTTTTTCTTTTTAATTTTAGCTATTAATCAAACATAAAATTTATTTTGATTTTTATTTTTTTAATTCTTATTTTTTTTGAATCTTTTTGTATAACTGAAATTCTTTCTTTAATATTATTTTTCAATATTTGATTGATTGAGAAATTAAACTTTATGTTTTTTTTTTCATATAGGGTGCTTCAAGTCTAATAATTGGGGTAACGAGTTTGAAAAGTTAACACAATTTTTTTAATTAAAAAAAGGCTTTATTTTTTTTACTGAGTTTATTCCAATCTCATGATTTGGGCCACGGGTTTGGTGGGATATCCTGAGTTGACTCGGCCTTAATAATCGAGGTTACATGTTTATTATGCTAACTCAGGTTGATCAGAATCAATCTTTTTGTTATTTTTACCACATTTTATTTTTTCATATTTAAGAAGTTGTAAATTAAGATATATTGTTTATTATCTTTTTTTTTAAAATATTTTTCCTTTAAGTTTTTCTAATCATTTTTTTATATATAAATGTGATCTAATTATTATTCTTATTATTATTTTTTCCTAATTGAAATAAAACTACTTTATTTGATCCGGCAGCATCTATGACCCGAGATGTCGATTTTTTTTTAAACAAATCATGCTTTTGATTCACGAACATTATTTCTTGCGCGAAAAATTATTCCAGCATCGCCGCGAAGCGCTGACACAAAAGATAGTTTACCAAATCAGGTGATTCAGTTTTCCGAAGGTAACTGAAAATGCCATAAACAGTAGGAACCCCACATGTTTGAGATCAGATATATGACATTCTGTGTCCCAATCAAACAAACACACACCGCCTACCATCACCAAAATGTACCACTTCTTGCCACTCATGATCATGTACCAGTAATTAGCAGCGACAGCTCTCTATCCCCCCTCAAACTAAAAAACATGAACTTAGTTCACTCTCCTTCACACTCACTACAACTCCCCAAATTCATTTCCCATTTCCAAAATACCCCAAAAGTCTATCCTCCAAAAAGAGTTACCACTTCCAATTTAGAAACAATTGGCAGTAACATTTTTAGTAATTCAACAGCATTGATTCCCATTAAAGCAGCAAGTGAAGGAGTGGATACAGCTATAGTAGTGGTGGAGGAGGAGGAGCCTAAATTGAAAAAAATTCAGGTGTTTGAAGGCCATCCTGCACCATTTGGTGCAACAGTTCGTGATGGTGGTGTCAATTTTGCTATATTTTCTGCCGACGCAGTTTCTGCTACTCTTTGCTTGATTTCACTCACTGATTTGCCTGAGGTTGATTGATATTCAAAACCCTTTTTTGGTTTTGGGTAGTAGCTTTGTTGTTTGTCTAAAGTTCATATTTTTAGCAGAGTTGAAGATCCATTTTAGTTTTTGATTGTAGCTTTCTCATTGGGTTTAAAGTTCACGTTTTTATGAAGTTGAATTGATTCTTGATTGTAGCTCTATCATATGCTTTATAGTTTCCATTTTTATGGAGTTGGAAACCACCCATTTGATCCTTGATTGCTTTTTTGTTTTGAAGTTCACGATTTTTAATGAGTTTTTTCTGTGAATGAATAGTAGAGGCTATTTTATAACAGTGAAGAATGATTGTAGTAGAGTTTTGTTGTTTGTTTAAAGTTCATACTTTTTGTTGGAGTTGAAACCCATTTCGATTCTTGATTATAGGTTTATCGTTTACTTTGAAGTTCACATTTTTATGGAATAGGAAACGCCCTTTTGATCCTCGATTGCTTTCTTGGTTTGAAGTTCACGTTTTTAATGAGTTTTTGCTGTAAATGAATAGTAGAGGCTATATTATAATGGTGAAGAATGATTGTCGTAGTAGTTTTGTTGTTTGTTTAAGTTCATACTTTTTGATGGAGTTGAAGACCCATTTCGATTCTTGATTATAGGTTTATTGTTTACTTTGAAGTTCACATTTTTATGGAATAGGAGACGCTCATTTGATCGTCGATTGCTTTCTTGGTTTAAGGTTAACGTTTTTAAGAGTTTTTGCTGTGAATAAATAGTGGAGGGTATATTATAATGGTGAAGAATGATTGTGGTTGTCATTTTTCTTTTAGTTGTTTTGTCTGGTAGTTTCATGCTTAATAAGTTTCTCATTTGAGGGTACCTCGAATGATTATTTTTATGGCCATTTGCTGATGCAGAATAGAGTGACTGAGCAGATTTTTCTTGATCCTTTGACCAACAAGACTGGAGATGTTTGGCATGTGCTTTTGAAAGGAGATTTTAAAGATATGCTATATGGGTACAAGTTTGATGGGAACTTTTCTCCTGAAGCAGGACTTTACTATGATCCTTCTAAGATCGTATTGGACCCTTATGCAAAAGTTAGTTTCTTCCGTTACCTTTTTCATCATCTGGTGTTGTTCATAAAGTTTTGCTTTGTGTAGTTATAAGCAAATGCTATGAGCTCTGATATTCTATTCATTTGTCTAGTCAGTTATTAGCAGAGGGGAGTTTGGTGTTTTGGGGCATGATGATAATCGATGGCCTCAAATGGCCTGCATGATACCCACTGCAGAAAACAAGGTACTCGAGGCATAATTCTCTTACTTAATGTGTGCGTAAATTTGATGCATTATTTACTCAAAAGGGACTACCAAGCAGTATCCCTTAAATTACTTGTCAGTTTACAAAGAAATTAGCAAGGAATTGTATTATTATACACTCGCAGACAGGGAATCTGCTAAATTTGAAAATGGCTTCCAATTGTATTTTGATACCTGTTTCATACTTGTTTATTTGACTATTGCCCTAACTTTAGTTAAAGCATTTGGCCATTGATTTCAGTTTGATTGGGAGGGAGATTCACCATTAAAGCATCCACAAAGAGATCTAATAATATATGAAATGCATGTTCGAGGGTTTACACAGCATGAATCAAGCAGGACCGAATTCCCTGGTACATACCTTGGTGTAGTGGAGAAGCTTGATCATTTGAAGGTATGTTTCAAAGACGTATGTTTTATCTCATGAGCAGTTCTCTGCATTTGTTTTAAGAAAAAATGTTGTTCATAATTGCACAAAATCCTCATTTTTGTTGTTTTTGTGATTACAATTAATGGATTCCAAAATTCTTCTTTTAGTGCATTTTGAATTTTACCTTGTGTATGATCCTTCAGATATGTTTAACTGTGTAATGTCTTGCTGAAGCTGCGTTTGTTTTACTTGCACCTCTGGAGATTGTGCACTTATGAGTAATCTATAGCTGCATGTTTTTATTAACCATTTACTGTTTTTTCAGGAACTTGGTGTCAACTGCATAGAGTTAATGCCATGCCATGAATTCAATGAGCTTGAGTACTACAGTTACAATTCTGTCTTGGGTGACTACAAGTATGATAATTTCCTTCTTGTCAGTGACTTTCTTTGGGATACTATTGAAGATTATTAGCTCATGAATGTTTCCTAGAAGATCTATGTTACATTTTATATAACTAAACAGCTCCTAAGTGAGTCCTTGTATGGCAAATTTCATAATTGGAGTTCATCAAGATCTTTGACAGTTTGCTTCTTTGATTGCCTGTAGCCTCTGAATGCTTAGTGGTCAAAGATTTTTTAGTTTATTAAAAATGATAAATTATTGCGACTGTAGAGATGTCCCCTTATTCTCCTGTTTGTAATTTTTTTGCTATCTTTCTCTCTTTCCTTTTCTTTCACCTATTGGAAAATAAAATGACAGTATTGATGATTGACGATGTTTGAGGAACAGCATAATGATGCATTGCATTTCATATGATGCTTACCAACAGTTTCTTCTACAGGGTTAATTTTTGGGGATATTCTACCGTCAATTACTTTTCGCCTATGACAAGATACTCATCTGCTGGCACAAGGAACTGTGGCCGAGATGCAATTAATGAATTCAAGCTTCTTGTTAGAGAAGCACATAAACGAGGAATTGAGGTGACAACTTGCTGCACTATGATATATGATAAAGCATGTCTTTGGTGAGTTTATCAAATATTAGTTTCTAATTTTACTCGAGCAGGTGTTCATGGACGTTGTTTTCAATCACACAGCGGAAGGAAATGAGAAAGGTCCCATTCTGTCTTTCAGAGGAGTTGATAACAGTATCTATTACATGCTTGCTCCTAAGGTATAGTTCTTGGTATTGTAGCAATTCCATTCTGGTCCAAAATATTTTACAAAACATACCAACATATTGCTGCTATATGTTAATTTCCTCTTGTGGGAGAAAAACATGCTTCTAATATCGCAAGTTTGTCTGTATTCATATTTGTTAAGATTTATGGTGCAATCAATACTTCTTCAGTTCATCACTTAAATAAGAAGCCATTACTTTTTATTCTTTTTTTTTAAATATCTAACAATAAATTGAAAATATGCTGAAATGCTATCACAACATTGCTTTGTGGCCCATATTTGTTTTTTGAATTTATTATACTGTATTGGCTTTATGGATACCTGTTCTGTCTCCATGTCCCACTTTTGAGTTTTTATGTTGTCTCTGTCACAACATGGCGAAACTCGATAGTTTGAAGAAATCCAATGAGGAAAAAGAATATAGGAATTTGGATGCTTTTCAAAAGATAGAATTTGTGATATCTTTTATCTTAACACATTATTATTGTGATTTATCATGAGCTAAGTTTTACTTTATGGTATTTCAGGGAGAGTTCTATAATTATTCAGGTTGTGGCAACACATTCAATTGCAACCATCCTATCGTGCGTCAATTTATATTGGACTGCTTAAGGTAGAAGTGCATGAGCTTTCTATTCTGAATTTCTGGCTAATCTGTAAAGCAGAATGGACAAACTAGAAAGAGATATTTATCGGCTTTGTTATGTTTCTTGATTGAACCTTATGAATTTAGTTTTGACATAAGTAAAGGTCATGGTTTAAAACTGTGAGTTACTTCGATCACATGTTACTTGTTCATTGCGCTTTGTAAACACCCATCACAAAGGTAAGTGGAAGGTTTTCATTTCACATGAGGTTTTTGTGGTGAGGCATTCTTAAAGAGTTTTTTTTTTCCTCTTCTCTTATTGAGGTTCGCTGTTGAATAAATTCGGATGGCTGATGGTCTATGAGGCCATTAAAATAGCCTCGGATCATAGATTAAAGGAATTTCCTAAAATCCAAAGTTATTTTTTTACTTATTTCAGTTGATAATGCTGTGGATGTTATTTAATGCATTTAAATGCTGGCAATGCTTCATGAAATGGCATATCTTGAGGGCCTTTTTGTTTCGTCCCTCATCCTGTTTCTATGGGTGAAAGGATTGTATGCCAGTTGTTAAACACGTGTATGCTTTATCGTTATTCCTTCTGTCATTCTTAATTGATTGCCTTTTATTGTTGCTTTGCTTACACTATGGGTTTTTCTCTCATGTTTGTTATTCTTTAAATGCAATTCTTCTTCTTTACTGTGGTATGAGCAGGTCTCACTGTTTCATTTTTGTCTTGCAGATATTGGGTGACAGAGATGCACGTAGATGGCTTCCGCTTTGACCTTGCTTCTATTATGACTAGAAGTAGTAGGTTGTACCTATTTTTTCACTGGAGACCCTATTCTTGTTCACTTGTGTTGAAGACTGGACGTTTCAACTTTTATGTTGATGAGTTTTTTTTTCCTCTTAACCAGTCTCTGGGATGCAGTTAATGTATTCGGGAGTCCCATAGAAGGTGACTTGCTGACAACTGGCACTCCTCTCAGCAGCCCTCCATTGATTGACATGATGAGTAATGATCCCATACTCCGTGATGTTAAGGTACATGTTTTTTTATTTCTTTCTCCATGCTCCCCAGGAAGTGTGCTCAGATCAGTTAAGCTCACAACATCAATTTAAATCCTCTCACAATGTCTTGGATAGCTTGTAGCTGAAGCATGGGATGCGGGAGGATTGTATCAAGTTGGGATGTTTCCCCATTGGTGTATTTGGTCAGAATGGAATGGGAAGGTAAGTGTGAATTTAAAATTGGCAATTCTATCATTCCAATTTGTGACTCAAGGTTCTCAATGCGATGCTGCATGGATAACCAAAATACATAGGCAGTCTATTATACCGCTTCTATTTCTTTCACCTTGTTATCAAGAGGAAAAAAGTTTAGCAACTTTAACTTTAGCATTTTCATTTTTATCTCTATCAAGTTTTTGCTTGTTTTGATTTACAATCTGTTTCTTTTTCTAGTATCGAGACATTGTGCGGCAGTTCATTAAGGGGACGGATGGTTTTTCTGGGGCTTTTGCTGAATGCCTCTGTGGGAGCCCGAATTTATACCAGGTGTGTCTTTAGTCTCTCTTTGTTCAGTTCTCATCTCTGTTAACCTTTTATTGGACAGCATTAATCTTGTTCACTGGTATGAACCTTTTCTTTTATTTACTTGTGCAATTACATTTTTGCTTTTGTACTCTCCAAATGACAAATTTGCAGTGCACTATTCATTGTCTCAAAAATGATTTATATCATGAAATTGGGTATGTGAATATTATTATATGACATGAAAGGAGAATGACTGAACTGTAATTTACTACTACTTCTTGACCTTTCATTTCAAGTGTCCTCTTCGTGTAACCAATTTCGTAATGTGTAGCTGCACTCATATAGTCTTGGTTTAGTTACCAGACCATTTAATGCACTCTCCGTACTTGACTGTTATATAATGATATAGTTGCTGGACTGTCCAAAGGGAAATCTACTAAATATATGACATAGATACTTGATGTAACACAAGATAGATTCTAATTCCTGGAGCATATTCTGCTCTATGATCCATTTGAGCATGTTATTTTGAAATTCTATTCCGCAACATTGTAATTTGTGGTTTCTAAATGAGTCAATGGATCAGGAAGGAGGAAGGAAACCATGGAACAGCATCAACTTTGTATGTGCACATGATGGTTTTACTTTGGCTGATTTAGTGACATATAACAAGAAGCATAACTTGGCAAATGGCGAAGACAACAATGATGGAGAAAATCATAACAATAGCTGGAATTGTGGACAGGTATTAACCTTAACAAAAAAACTCTATGCTTTTTATCTTGAAAAAATAAAAAATAAAAAAACCAAGTACTCTATGCTTGTACTTGGGTTTTGCTTGGGCCATGTCATATGTAATTTATCTGGAATGCACAAGTATATGAGGTTTAGGGCACATAGAGACCGCTATAATTTATCTAACTTGTACACTTGTTCATTTGCATTGAATTAAGCATTCATTTCTTGCTGTAGTAAGTGAGCAACATGACAAAATGGTTAAATATTGCAAGAACTCTTTCTGCTACTCATACTCCCCTTCTCAGGTTTTGTGATGGCAATTGTTGTTTTTCCTAGTACTTGCATTAGACTATTAAAGCGCATGGTTTATGTCAATTCATTTTGTTTCATCAAAATGATTACATAGGAGGGTGAATTTGCCAGCATTTCAGTGAAGAAATTGCGAAAACGACAAATGAGAAATTTCTTCCTGTGTCTCATGGTTTCACAAGTAAGGCTCAAATTCTACTCTTGTTCTTGCATTTACATATCTTTTAGCCTGATGGTTTAACAATTGACATTTCTCTTATCTGACCAGGGTGTTCCAATGATATACATGGGTGATGAATATGGTCACACAAAAGGGGGAAACAACAATACATATTGCCATGATAACTATGTAACTTTCTACACCCAACCACTGCTCAGATGCTCATATCCTTAATCAAAGCTTACTGTTGATTATGTTCACTATTTGTCCACTACCATGCAGATTAACTACTTCCGCTGGGATAAGAAGGAAGAATCCTCATCAGACTTCTTTAGATTTTGCCGCCTCGTGACCAAGTTCCGCCAGTGAGTATATCCTTGACGTGAACTCTACTTATGCATTTGCCTTTCTTTTCACTTGTTTCTCTCCCCGGATTCATCTTATGAGTAGTCAACTTGCAGTGAATGTGAGTCCCTTGGCTTGAATGACTTCCCAACAGCAGAGAGGCTGCAATGGCATGGTCATGATCCTGGAACACCAGATTGGTCAGAAACAAGCCGTTTTGTGGCCTTTACACTGGTATGCTTTCTCACTGCAACTAGCATGTCACTTTTTGCTGTTATACTTTCTGGGCATGTGATTGAACAAGAAAAAAGAAATATCAGGAGTGGCTATGCATTCAAAACTTGTGACCATTTTGAGTGCTGGCATAACCACCAAACGTGTGCTTCATGATTTTAAGTTGAACTTATTAGAGCCCAAAGATGGGACTCGTGCATAACAAACAGTACTGAGGACACAGGAGGGAGATGGAAGTAGGGAAAACTTGCTGAAATAATTCCAAGTCTCACAAGGTTTTCCATATTAATTATAGCTGGTTCTTGCCCAGAATGAGTGGATTTTTTTATTACTGTTTCTGCCGTTGATCTCAATCTTCTGCATACACCCTCTTGCCACTTTGCTTCCTCAAACTAATTTATGCATTAATGGTTCCCTTTTCTTTTATTTTATTGTCAGTTCAGGACATCCTTGGTTTATATGATTTATCACTTCTTGATATGCTTTGAGCCAGATTGACTCGGTGAAGGGCGAGATCTACATCGCCTTCAATGCTAGCCATTTGGCAGTTACCATTACACTGCCAGAACGGCCAGGATACAGATGGGAGCCCCTGGTAGACTCTGGCAAGCCTGCACCGTTTGATTTCCTTTCTAGTGACATCCCAGAAAGAGACCTCGCAATTAAACAGTATTCTCACTTCCTTGAGGCCAATCTATACCCTATGCTTAGTTATACTTCCATCATCCTCGTACTCTCTCCCAACGACAATGCTTAACTGTCTAAACCTGGAACCAACAATGTGTGCAAGTCATATTGTATGGAAGGGGGAAAAGAACACTTGAAGAAAAGAAGTTTACAAGGATTTCAGATATAGTTGGGGCAATAAATGTTTCCCCTAGAAGCTGGAAGCATAATGTATAAATATGGTTTGGAAGTGGGAGTATGAAAGTTGTGTATAATTTTCATCGCAATAAGCATGTGATTTCTTCACAGCAGATCATGTTGACGAGAATCATTCTGGAGGTTGCCACCAACCTGTATGTGTTTAATCATTTATGCTTGAAGTAGTTTGTCTAGCGCTTGAATTTATTTATTGTTTCTAAAATTGCTGATGGTTGCTGCTGTTCTTATTTGACCATGAACATAATTCGAGGGGCTCCCCCGATAATCTATGGGGTATATGTATCCTCCCTGGTCAAGGGGTTTCAAGACTCTTGATTATAGGTTTAGTGAGTGTTTAAGTTGTATTTTAAAGTTTTGTTTTTTTAAAAATGTATTAAAATAATATTTTTTTAAAAAAATATTTTTAAAACCAGCAAATATGAAAATATAAATTAAAAATTAAATTTTAAAAAATTAATTATTCTTTAAAATTAATTTATTAATTCGGTCATGTTAATTAAAATAAATTTTCAACACCTCATGGTACGAGTAGTAGAGCTCAAGATTAGGTTTAGGTTGTGGGATTCTTGAAGTTTCAATGGTGGATTCATACGAGGGTTTATACCTAAATTGTAATTTTTCGAACTATAATGGGTAAATGAAAAATATCCTAAATTATAGGATACTGATGTAATTTCCCCCTGTCATCTATTATCTACTCCACACTGACGAACGTGTCTTCCCCTCTGAGCGAGTAGAGCTTGTGCTGTTTTATATGCATCAAGTAAACCATACTATTATACTCTCCTCTGCGTGCCCTACCATATTTCTCCCTCGAGAGGTAAAAAGAAAATAAAGAGAGCAATAGAAAAAGAAGAAGAAGCATAGTGGCAAAACCGTAAATAAAACAAAAAACCGGTGCTTTCTTTCTTTCTTTCTTTCTCAATTATCAGTTGTTCTCTCTGGATCCCTCCAGAAACCCATCGAAACATCTCCACCCTTCTCCTCCTCCCTCCCTCCATATAACCACTCAAAGTAAAATAAAATCTAGAGGAAACGAAGTAACAGATATCAAACAGTTTGGACAGTTCAGTGAAGATGTTGAAGAGAAAAGAAGTAGATGAAGTCAGTGATGATTTCTCTGATTTTTCCCTATCCGCTCCTGCTCGTAAGATTCGCCGTCTTGTACTGGTACTTACTATCCTCTCCTTTAGTTTTGAGAACTCGAGATTCTTTGCTAGAATAATCATGGGTTTTGTGTTGTTTTTATGTTAGGGTGCTGATTTACCGCCAATAATAGAGGAAGAAGAGGGATCAACGGTGCCAGTTGGGTTTGTTGAAGAAGAAGAAGAAGAAGGGACCGGTAGTAGTTTTATTAGTAAAAGGAACAAGGGAGTGCAAATTGAGGAATTGATCATGCCGCCGCCATCATCATCATCAATTTCTGATAATGAAGAGAGGGCTATTGTTTTATTCAAGCCTGTTAATAACCTGCACATGCTTCATCATTCTCCTAATGATTTCTCAGTCTCTCTTGATTCCAACATCATTTCAGGCTTCAAAAGTAAGTGATTCAGCTAATTTCTTTGATGGGCTTTTGTCTGTAAGTGGAATTTGATGGTTAAAGATTGATGGGTTGTCGCTAAAATTAGATAATGTGTGCTTGCAGATCAGTTTCTATGGTCAAGCCAATCTGGTCAAGTAAAACCACCTGAAGAAGAAGAAGAAGAAGCAGGAGCAAGAAGGGATTATAGCATGGCTGTGGTGCCTTGGGTTCCTTCTCAAGCTCAGCATGCTTTCGCAATGATGGATAATCATGCTAGTGCTACGCAAACTGAGGGTGTTGTCGAGTTGATGGATTTTGAGGAAATGGGAGAGGCAACAATGGACATTGAAGAAGACAATGATACTAACAATTATAGTGAAAGTGTAGAGCTAGGGCAAGCACAAGGGAACCAGGCATTTGGATTTGGTGGAATAAGAGCAGGGAGTGATGGCTTCCCTCAGTGGTCCCAGCAACATTGCATGATGCCACAGGTTGCTCAAAATGCCAACCCAACTCCTATTACTTGGTTCCAGTAAAGAAGGCTTGGTTGTTTTATCATTTGCCTCCATTTTTTGCAAGTGTTTTTCATCTGGAATGCAGTGGAAGTAGGGTCAGAAACTGGGGAATGTAGAATGTATATATGATGGAGTGGGGAGACTACTCGAAAGGGTTACTCTGGTTTTCTTGGCTATTTTTTGGGAACCCTCTTTTATTTTGGTTCTTGGAGACTGAGAGTTCCTTGTATGAGAAGACTCTTGAGGGCTTCTTTTTCAAGATGAGAAGCTTATTGTAAGAAGAAAGTTTAGATGAAATAGTAAAATGGTGAATGCTTTGGAAATTCTTGTTTTCTTCCAGTTAATGTTTCTTCAATGGTGGCTTATCACGTCTTGTTCATCTTGCTTGTTTTGTTTTCAAGTTAAAACCAGAGCAAAACATTGACTCTTTAAGCAAATCCAATTACTTATTTAAACAGTTCCTCCCCATTTTGATTCTGCGAGTAATTGACTGAACCAGAAGAGCTCAAACTTCAAAATGAATTTGCTTGAAACTTGAAAGATGGGAAGGCCTAATGTGATTAACTGTTTAAACAGAGTGACATCATTGACTCATTGAGGGTTCGGTTCTATTCTGAAAGTAAGTTACAACAAGTGACGAATAAAATATAATGACCCGTCTAAGGCCTCTCCAGAGGGTCTTCTACATCGATCTAATTGTCGTTCCCAACTTCCAAAACAAAAATAATGGGGCTGTCATGTATATTGGCCGATTGGACGTCTCTATGATGGTTAAGGTGCACTGCATTAATAACTGTACGAAACCAGCTACGGTGGAACTGCCCCTCTGCTTAGTCTCCTGACACATGTACTTTCTCTGCGTAGTACTTCTTCTCACTTTCTGCCTTCTTGGCATTGCGTTTCTGCATTCAAGATGACGGTTAATTGCAAGCAAAACATCACATAATGATGGAGCGAGCTGTGGTTACAATGCTACTATCCTAAAATTGTTAAAAAGAACTATTTCGGAGGTATAAGAAAGGTTATAACTCTTCCATAGCTTTATTGAGGAGCAGTTAATTATAAACAAAACATCCTAAAAGGTAGAATGCTTGAGGAAAACAATCAAGGACATTGGATCTAAAACTTGAATAGCAGATTGAAAGAACAAAGAAATCGAATGATAACTCATTCACGGTTGAACGAAACTTGAAAATCCCTTGGAATAACTGATTGTAACTCATCAGTTTGACTCACTGGATGATGTGAGCCATTGGATGGGTGGGTCCCACTAGTCAGGCCCATCCTATCGCTCACATCACGAGTCAAACTGGTGAGTTACGCCGAGTGAATTCAGCAAGGATCCAATGACGTTTGATTAATTTTCTCTGACCATTTCTTAAAAATGTGTGGTGGTGCGAAGATTAGTTGACAGTTGACAGTCCAAAAATGCATGAATGGTAAGTGAATCCAGAACGAAAAACAGAATCACGTTGAGCTCATTCAAGTATAGCAATGGTAAGAAACTAAGGAATACCAAGTAAGCCTCGTGATTGGCAACTATCCTTTGGGCCACTGAAGTGGTCGTTATATTTTTAGGGCTGTCAAGCATCCAGAAAATTCCCATGCTCTTTGGAACTGCATATGGATCAGGTTCACCCTGCATAAAGAAAAATATTTACTTCAATTTCCCAGTCCCTTAATGCGCATAGTAAGTTGCGTGAAAAGCGAGAAAAGATGAGTGAGTCAATCTGAGAAATCAAAGAATTTAGCTTACAGCCAACAAGGAGTTGCTCTCTGCTACTGTCCCATGCACAACCAAGGAGATGTTAAAAGTTGTGACCTGATCAAGCAAATAAAGAAAGACCTTAGGATTTTTTTTGGAACTAGATATCACACAACAACAACGATCATCCAAATTATGAACCATGTCTCAAGAGAGTAAGTACTGTTAGTCAGTCATGCTTCATATCAATTTTCTGCATCTGGCATGCGTCAGCACCTTCTCTGTGTGCATGTGCATGTGCATGTGCGTGTGATGCATTAACAATAAACCATTATTTGTGCCAAAACTAAGGTCAGTTGCATGCTTTAGAGTAAGCACATCCCAGCGGCTCTAATACTTGGAACACTCTAAAGGAAGTAAATAGAAACAATTAACACACCATGTCTCTGGTAACTTCCCAAGGCGCACCAATGATAACTTCATCAACATAGCTGCAAGCCAGTACGCTAAGACTACGTTCATGCAGATGCATAATTGGGTGACCTTTCCCTCTGTGTTCACTGCACAAAACAACATTAAGTTTCATTGTATTTTGCTATATTGACACAGCAGAAGTGCAGATACAGTCTTATGCAGTGCAATCAAACATCCATAGTGCAAACCATTACCAATATCAAGTGTGGTAAGAACAGTGTATACAAGTAAAATCAAGCAACAAGTCGATATACCTTACAATCTGGTCAGTGTGGATCCCAACCAGCAGAAAATCTCCAAGCTGCCTAGCACTCCTGAGAATCTGAGAGAAAAATTTCTCAACAAATTTTCATAGATGGTTGACCTTTAGCAATAAAGGAAACAGCCACATTTTGTAAATGACATTTACTATTAATGTGTGCATCACGCATCCACTTGGATAACCACCAAGGGAATCAATCTTTAGAGTCTTTTGAGATACAAGCTAGCCAATCACATGCCAAAAAAAAGTAATGAATCTGATGGAGCTTCATCACCCAACAGCCATGACAGTGACATTAAATTTGTTGAAAGCTTTTGACAAACCATTCGGCTAGATTCAGACCTGATTGGATCAACTCTGATCCAATCATGTTTGATTTTGCTATTAGACATAAAAACCAGAAGTTGTCATAACCCAGCCCTGAGTGCTGGAATTGTCAGTTTGAGCTACAAACCAGTTTCACCGTGTGTGCATGCTAAAGGCAGGTATTTGGGTTAGTGGCAATGAGCCATGTATACCTATAGTGCCATGTTAAATGCATTAAGCCAATGCACAATAGAACCAGTCTAGAAAATTATTAAGTATTTTGGAGTTTTGGCATGGCAACAAGGAGATACAATCACAACATTTTCCTTGTGAATTTGAAACTGCAAGAATCATTGCAAAAAAGGTTGACCGTAAATTGCAGATAATTGATAATACCTCTACATGTCCTGCATGGAAGAGATCAAACGCTCCATCAATGTAGACAACACGAGCATTTGGTCCAGGTCCCTAATATTACATACAACAATTAGTGTTACTCAAGGAAATAAGATCCACATACACTCATGAAAGCAAGAAAAAATTTATTTTATGCCCTTAAATCATGCACAAGATATCTGATTAACACCTTAATTTCCCTTTCAGTTCCAAACAAGAAATGCAGGTATGAAACATATACCATAAGTAAATTTGGATAGGAAGATCAAATACACCATATATAATTATTTCCACTTTGTGGTCACAAATTCATGCTTTACTGCCTTGACAATATAATTCAGAAAAACAAACAAGTGATACCTTGCCATTTGAAAATTGTACAATTCTCCGGGATGTTGGTAGAAATTGAGATATACGGGAATTGTTGGATTGACTTCCTTTACGATCATCACCGGGCAAAGATGATGTATTATCATGATTTTCACAAGCTTTTGCATCCTTCAAAGAAGAAAGTATTCTCTCTACATTCAAATAAGTAGAGCAGCAATTAGAAGCAAAAATAAAACAAGAAAGTTATCTTTGTTGGTGTAAATGATGATGAAATGAGTTCAAGTCTCCGGTACAATTGACATGATCATAATGATACGAAGGGAAGAGTGGGATATATATATCAAACACTTGAACTGATGAGATGCCCTCAACTCAAATTAAAATAGAGCTTATTCATAGATAGCCCCAAACATATTGTTACGATTGTCTTATCTTTTTTTTTTCTTTTTCAAACTAGTCAATATTTAATTTTCTTCCAACAACTGCAGAGATTGTTCAAGAGAAGTAATAGTACCTACGATATCTGTGCTGGAGACACCTTCTGTTCGTTTGATCTGCTTATAACGCCCAGCTTTCTTGGCCAAGGCATAGGCATCAGTTCCATCAGGAAGCAAGCAAGGATCATCGCCATGTATGATATAATCAATTTTATGCTCATTGAAGAGACTGTTCATGAATTTCTCTGTAATGGCATAAGGAGCATTGGCTATGACTTCATCCACCCACTTCAATCCACTGACAAGGGCCAGCCTGGGAAGAATGATCACGTGGAACATATACAGTCCAGTAAATGTATTGCCACTAAAAGTTAGCCTAACTACGGATATTTCATCTTATTCATGTTTAATAGTCCATTGCAATTATAATTAAATAGACACAAAAGAGATTTTTGAATGAACTGGTCTGTAGCCCTCAAGAAGTACAATTTGACCAGTTCCATTTCTTGATCAGCAAGATTTTGCAAATAAATTCCACATAATAAAATAAAATGCATGGTAATTAACAAAGTCTAGCCATTTCAAACCCAAAAAAAAAGGGGAAATTTTTTTTTAAAAAAAAGAAAAAAAAGAAAGGAGCACTGCATTAAAATACCTCTCTTCCATAGATAAAACAGGAGGGCCCTTGTTGGCAACAATCTCCTCATCACTAACAACACCAACCACCAATTCATCTCCTAAAGCCTTAGCTTGCCTCAAAGCATTGGCATGTCCATAATGCATAAGATCAAAACAACCATCCATGTAAACCCGAATTCGCTTCTTCTCACTCTTCTTTTTATAAAAAACTCCCAGATCAGACCACATATAAGGCAAATAAGAGTACCCAAGTCCACCAAAATAGCTAGTTGATAATCCAAGCAAAGCAGCAGTTAGCATTAGTCCTCCAAACAGATGTGGGTAGTAATACACTCCATCCCAAATCGAACTGCTGCTCTCATACTCCATTCTCCCACTCTCCTCTCTTTACTATGTTTTGCTATTCCAACCTTGAGGAGAAAGGATTGGAGAGAGAGACAGAGAGTAGAGACAAAAACCTGCATAAGATCAGACAACAATTAAAATCGGGTACTAAAAGAAAAATTGTGATTTAACATAAATGGGAAACTAAAAACTATGTTTTCCTTAAACTGTCATAAATCAAAGTGAAGTGTTGTCTGAAATGAATTGACAAACTCAAAAGTGCCTGAGTTTATTTTTATTTTTTTAAAAAAACAGAATTGGAATTCAATGAAAAAGAAATGAACTTGTTTGAATAAATAGAAATCTAAATAAAAAACACCAATTAAAATTCAAATAAAAACTTCAATGCCATGCTAAAAAAGCATATAGTAATAAGACCAAATCTGAAAAGATTCCTTTTCTTGCTCTCTTCTTTTGCAGAGAATTAAAAAGAGAACATTTTTACAACAAATAAATAAAAATGGGAGAGACAATTCAACAAAAGGGGTTGCTTGCTAAATCATATTAAATAAATAAATTGGGGGGGGGGGGGGGCTTTTTTGTTTAAAAAAAA
>Ga0325414_1000871_pt1 | contig 27195 bp, 18 predicted proteins | sample PopdelMetagenome_8_FD_206183 | JGI IMG/M metagenome (GOLD analysis project Ga0325414, IMG submission 206183) | Populus deltoides microbial communities from Bellville, Georgia, United States - Leaf-PdKOR-R3 | ecosystem: Host-associated > Plants > Phyllosphere > Phylloplane/Leaf | place: USA... | reverse complement strand
TTAGGAAATCAATGTGCAAACACTCAGATTGAAACTTGAAAGTGGATTTACACAGTAAAATTGATATTTTGCTCTCCATGGTAAAAATCATATAACTTGCTCACAATAATAAGATTATCTTTTCCATAGGATTTATTTGTTATTACTATATTAAATGGGGTGAAATGATCATTGAACCATAGAATAATGTCTAAAATACCATTAAATTTTAATTCGCTTAATTGTTAGGGTAAGGATATTTTTTATTTCTATTTTTGTTAGCATAGTGTAATTACCAAGATAATCTTAAAATAATAAAATATATAACTTAGTTCAATGGGCTTTTTGATCTTTTGTTATGGTATGTTTATTAATATCATATGGGTAAGGGCACTAAGGTTTTTTTTATTTCATTTCTTAGTATTTTATACTATTTGGTATTTATATCAAATTTGATCTATATTTTTTTAATTATTTTTCAATTTCATCTTTTATCATTTGATTTAATTTAATTTTTATGCTGTATTTGACCCTTATTCTTTTAATTGATTTTTTAAATTAATTTTCTTTTTTCAATCTCATCCTTCAATATTTGATTTGTTTAGGATTGTGCTTCGCTCATATTTTTTTGGTGCGGTGATCTCAGTCTTATGACCCTAGTTACAAGTATGGAACTTAACCCGAATTGATATCAGTCTTTTTTTATGTTTTTTTTCACTAATTTTATTTTTTTAATTTTATCATTCAACATTGAGTTTATTGAATATTAAACTTCTTTATTTTTTTTCTTTCAAAGACGATAACCTATCCTTGTGGTCCAGATCATTTTTTATGTTAGCTCGGATTGGCTCAAGGCTTTTACATCATTTTATTTTATTTTTATATCAAATATACTCCTCATCCTTCTAATTGCTTTTTTTATGCATTGCAAAAATTTGATTTTCAGTCATTAATATTGGATTATCAAGGATTGGGCTTTGTTATTTTTTTCAATGCAGTCATTCTCGTCTCATGACCCGAGTCACGGGTATAAGATGTTAGCCTAGATTGACATCAACCTTTGTTGTAATTTTTTTACATCTAATTTTTTTTTTCTTCATTTCAGCATTCGACGTTGATTTTATTAAAAAATGAGTTTCTTTATTTTTTTTTTGTATATCCTTTTTATAAAGATGTCTCAGTCTCATAATTTGGATCATAAGTTTGTTGTGGTAACTTGAATTTGGTTGAGGATTTTTTTTCATTTTTCAATTTTTTTTCTATTTCTTTTAAGGTCTAAACTCAATTTGCAAAATTTTCTTTTGCTTTAAAACATGGTAACGCTTTAACATCATTTTTTTTAGGTTACGAAAGAAATTGACTTGATCCATAGCAAAGCGCAAGCCACTTATCCAGTGCCAACTAAGTTCTCTTAGGCGTCCAAGTCATCACTTTTTTAGACTGTAAAAAAGAATATATGTCATTGCTAGATTTGTGGCCAATGTTTCACCGCAGGGTAACCAAATTTGTTTTGACGTAAAAAAGAATGCTAAGGAAAAAAATTTGAGACCTGAGTCATTGGTTAAATTAATAATTTCAATAATATGGAAGAAAAAAAAAAGAAACGGCAATAAATAAACTAACAAAAAATTTGACAACATAAAAAAGATAAAAAGAACCTGATCTTAGTCCATTCAAATTATTAAACAACCCAACATTAAAGGGCAAAACTAAAACAAATTAAAAAAAACAACAAAAAAAGACCTCGATTAAACCAGGTTAACTCGCAAACTCTACAACCATAAACATAAGATCAAGATAATCTTATAAAAAAAACAGGAAAAAAAGTCTAAAAACCATTTCCTAATAAATCAAGTTAGAATGTGATAACTTCATAGAAAGAAAAATGAAAAAAATAAAAAACTAAAACTCAATTTCTAGCAAATAAAATGTTGAAGTGTAAAAATTAAGAAAAAAACACATTAAAAAAAGGTAAAAAAAAAAAAAACTTGATTCGAGCCTACCCGGGTCAAGATACAAAATCTCTGACCTAGTCGTGATACGTAGATAACCACATTTGAAAACAAACTGAATAAAATCATTAAACTAAGTTACCAAATAACTCAATGTTGAAGGATAAAAATGAAAAAAAAAACAATTAAAAAACAAAAAGAAAACCTAACTTAACCAGAGTTAACCCGTTAACCCTACGACCATAGCCATATGATTGGAATAACTCAATAGAAAGGAAAGGAAAAATACAAAAACCAATTTCCAATAAATTAAATGTTGAAAGCTGAAATTAAAATAAATCAATTTAAAAAAAAGACAAAAAAAAGTTAATCCGCATTAATGTTTTAAACCAATGACTTTGATTATGAACTTGAAACTAACCCTATAAAAGATAAACTATAAAAAATAATTCTCGGTAAGGAGATTTTTATCTTATCAGGTTAAAGTCTAATCATTTTAGGTCAAGTTCTTATGGATTTTATAAACGGGTTATTAAATTCAAAAATACATCCAAACATTTCAAGAAAACTATTTTTCTTGAATTTTTATATTTAAATGTGTTAAATTATGCCTTGTATTTTTTTTGTTTATTTTTATTATTTATGAATTTTTATTTTTTATTTTCCAAAAAACTTGGCCATATACAATTTAAAACAAAGTTGTTAAATTTTTTTTAATATTTTTCTTTGATTTATCAATTTATATAACACAAAAATAAACTAAAAAAAATGCAAGGACACATACACACTCTTACTACTTTACTCACACACCCACCAATTACACATTTAAAACTATTACAATTCCACAACAATTATAACAAACACAAAATCATAAATCTGTTTCTCTCCTTCAAAGTGAGGTCATCGCTGCTACCATACATCAAAAATATATTCTTTGTATTTGTTTTAAAATAATCTTGTTAAAAATCAAACGGGATGAAAATAAATTGTTGAATTTTTAATTTTTTAAAAAGACATTTAAAATACAAAAAATAATATAAAGAAATTAAAAATATATATTTTTGGATTTGTTTTGTTATATTTTACTATTTCTTGGATTTTTTGAATTTTAAAAAAAATAAAAAAGATAAAAAAATCAGGTTATGACATGAATTGAAGTCCATAGGCATAAAATACTATATCATGATCATTAAAATATAAACTGCCCTATTTTAGAAATACAAATTTAAGACTGCCTTATTTTGGGAAAGAACTTCACCATTGGATGAAGTGATCCTTACACGAACCCGCTAATCTTCTAAAAGAAGGCAAAATTTCTTTGAGCTATTTAGAGCATTATTTTGGTGATATTTTCCATAGAAAACTTGTGCAATTTGAGAAACTATTAGGAAGATTTAGCTTGTCATACCATTCGTAGAATAGTATGATACATACAATTTCTTCAATTATTGTATTTTATTAATATATCTTTTTTGCTTATTTTTTTTTTTATTGACGTGAGTGTCCGGGTCAATTTGCGTTCACATCGACTAATCTTATGAGCCTTGAAATTAACGATCATATGACCATCATATTAGCAACCACAAGACTCGAACTTGAGATCACAAGAGAAAAAAACTCATTGATCACAAACTCTTACCACTACATTATTTACTAGATGATTCTCTATTTTACTTAGTAATCTTTATATTAGATGTGATGTAATTAATATGCCTAATAATGTATTTTATTGAAGTAAAAAAACAATGTCGATGTCGGTATGGGTGAAAACAACGATGGGGTGCCAAGTGAGTGAGATGTTTTGGATAGCGGGGGAACATGAAGAAACAGAGATGATACAGAAAGACTTTAACCAGAGGAGTAAGAGGGGAGGAAATGTATTGGCATATGGACTCAGGCGTCCAGGGGAGGAAAAAAGGTAAATTCATAGTGCTGTTTGCTGAGGCAATATGCTTGAATAAATTTTAATAAAAATAAATTGGGTTTGTGTAAAAGAAATACATGGAAATGAAGAGAAGAGAAGGACCTAATTTGGAGACGAATCAGTGGAGAAATGAAGAGAAGCGAAGCCAGAAGAAACAGCGGGGTGTGTTTGGCAGTGTGTTAGAAAAATATTTTAAAAAAAATTTAATTATTTATTTTATTTTAAATTAATATATTTTTAATGTTTTTATATGATTTTGATATCCTAATACTAAAAATAATTTTTTAAAAATAAAAAAAATTATTTTAATATATTTTAAAATAAAAAACACTTTAAAAAATAAGCAAAGCTATATCTTCAAATACACTCCAAAGATACCTAGGAAGTCACTAGAATTTGAAAACTTCCCATTCTTTACCGTCAATTTCCCCTTTGAAAGGGGTTTAAGGGTGTGTTTTAAGCAGTAAAAAACGGAATAAGTGAATTAAGAATCTGTCATCTTAAGGATCTCTGTATCCAAATCGCCTATAGTTGAAGAGGTGTGCGGTGTGCGGTGTGCCGACACCCTCCGGACTCGTCTTTTGAAAAGGGAAAGGGAGAGCCATTGATGATTGGGCAGAGCTGACGTACTCCTAGAGATATAGAGTTTCGCTGTTAGAGCAAAGACACATTGATAAAATGATATTTTTTTTAATAATGTAAATATAATTTTTATTTATTTATATACATTCCAAGCTATTTAAAATAGTTAATTATATTTTATATTAAACTAATTTTAATATAATTATATAACTAATTTAGATATTTTTTATATAATATAAACATAATGTTATTAATATAAAAAACAAAGAAAAAAAATATTGGTCAATAGATACATGTTATTTCATTTACTTTTAGCTTCTTTATATAAAAATGTAGAAATAGCATTTCAAAACAAGAATATACATTTTAGCTATTCATATAATTTACCTATTGGAATGGTTAAAACTAAAATTAAAAGTAAAAGTATTTTTTTTTTTTAATTTTAGCTCTCCTTTTAGCTGCTGCGTTGGAGATGCTCTTAGAGTTAAATCCCTTGTCAGCTGTGTCTCAAATGACATGTTTGCTTGAGTTAATACTCACCTTACATCATGTTATATTAGGGGTGTTTGAAATTGTAGTAGTTGTTATTTTTTAAAATGTTTTTCGCTTGTAAATATATCAAAATAATATATATATATATATATTAAAATTTATTTTTGACATCAACACATCAAAACGATATGAAAACACTAAAAAAAATAATTTGAAGTAAAGAAAAAAATAAAAAATATATTTTTTTCAAAAGCATTTTTGAAATGCAAAAATAAACGGGGTCTAAGTAAAATATAACACAACTGTATTTATATACATGAAACAGACATTATAAATAGAGAATGTTATTATCCTCAAGAGTTTAAAAAGAAAGAACAAAAAAAAAGAAGTCTTTGTAGTGAAAGATGACCACTTATGTCAATCCCTTTCAATTGTACAATCACATAAGAAGATTGAGTCCATTTCATTCTTAGAAGGTTACGTGGTTGTTGTATTAGAGAGATGTCGTGTTAATCTTATTCTTGAAGAAATGTGCAATCGCATTAAGATGACCATGTCAATTCCTTCTAAGGTAAATTGTGCAATCGCATTAGGGAGACTTTGATTTCTTCCAAAGTAAATTATGCAATAGTATTAAAAAGACCGATTCCGTCCCATCCCTGGAAATTTATGGAGTTGTTGCCCTAGATATCACTTGGAGAAAAACAAACATCGTTACTTTAAATAATTTAATTCATATATAAGAAACTTACATTTTTAGTCTATAACAATGGTACATTTTTATTACTCTTTGAGGTATAATCAATTTGTTGATATTTCTATTGAGATCATGGTCTCAATTCTAAGTGAGGAAAGAATAAAGTTTCTCCAGTAAATGTATTCTGGGTGGTTGCCAAATATACTTTATATGTTTTACGGTTTGGACCAACATTTCACTTGTAGTTGTTGAAAACTTTCTAAAATTTTGAGGCTCTAACTGCATTCATGAAATTGGTAAATGTATAACTCAAATTTGCTCGTCTTATTAACCCATGGACAAGTAAAAGAAATTGTGCTCCAGCTTAGAGTGATTAAATTATTACATAGCCTTTCTTACTCCTTATTGAAGAGTTGTTGAAGTTATGCTGGAGTAGATATACCAACAACTATAAGAAGGTCCGTGATATTAAGACAGCTAATGGAAAAACAGATCCACCAGACTCCTAGTCGAAAATCATGTGCATTAATATAGACATATAATGCAGCAGCATTCTAGGAAAACAATTGCAAATTATTCTATATTTAACTTACTGTAATTCCTCTGTAATTCCTTACATTTAGCATATATTGTGTATAAATCTGATCCTCAACAACAGTAATAAAGTGTGGAAAAATTCTGTTGAAGAACTCTGTTATCCTTCTCAATGTTATAATCTGTTTTATGGTATTAGAGCACCATAACTCAAACGAGACTATGATCCCTGCTTCCAACATGTCTTTATCTCAAAATCTGACCAACCAACCCACCTCCCACACAGAGAATCCACTGATTGCCTTTTACATTGCAACTTAAATCAATGAGAAATTAATCCCCTCCACCTTTCCACAATGGCGTGCCCAATTTGAAGCTCTTCTAATGGGTATGATCTGCTGGACTACGTCACTGGTCTCTCAGTGTGCCCTTCATCTGATGGCATTCCCCAATCTGCCTTGAAAATAACCTATAAGGTTCGACAAGACAAATTAATTCTCAATGCAATCCTTGCTCCCACCTCTACTTCAATTACTTCCCTCATCGCCACCATTAAAACATCTCATGAGGCATGGAAAAAACTAAATCACATGTATGCTAGTTGATCTCGAATGAAAGCTATTCAACTCAAGGAAGACCTTACCTTGATTCAAAAAGGAAATCGATCGATTCAGGAGTATCTCCACGCAGTAAAAGTGTTGGCTGATGAAATTGCTCTAATTGATTATCCCATATCTGATGATGATCTAACACTTTACATTCTTCATGGTTTGGGTTCTGATTTCAGGGAAATTGCTGCACCAATTCGTGCGAGGGAGAAATCCTTGACTTTTGAAGAACTTCATGATCTGCTGGTTGGTCATGACAGCTACCTTCGATGTTTGGAATCAGCTACCCATCAACTTGTGGCATCGGCAGATTACACAAATCGCAAGAGCCCTTTTGGAAACTCTTTCTAGAAGAATAAAAAACCCAGTGGTTTCTCACGAAACCAGGGTCCTCACAGAGAAAACCGGTATAATAATAAGTCATTCAATCGGCCCAATGCAATGCAAAAAAGATATCAGCCCAAATGTCAATTTTGTGACCAATTGGTCACATGACCAAAACATACCCCCGCTTGAATTATCATGTAGTCACAGCAAACTACACTTTTACCTCTAAGGCCACAAATAATAAATGGCTCATGGACTCTGCTGTATCCCATAATATTACTGGTGATCTCAACAACCTATCAATTCACTCAGAATATAATGGCACTGATGAAGTCGTGCTCGGTAATGGTTTAGGTTTAACTATCTCACATATAAGATCCTTAACCCTAAAATTAAAACACAAAACTTTCATTCTCAAAGACACACTTTGTGTTTCAGATATCTCCAAAAATCTTATATTTGTGTACCATTTTACTACTCAAAATAATGTCTTTATTGAATTTCACCCGTCTTATTTTCTTGTGAAGGACACAAACTCGGGGGTGATCCTGGCAAAAGGTGCATGTGAAAATGGTGTCTATAACTTCCGGAATACACTAGCAGCAACTCTCTTCCCCTTGGTCGCTAATGTGCATGAAAAAACCTCTTTTGATGGGTGGCACAAACAGCTTGGTCATCCTTCCTCCAAAATTGTTCACAATGTTGTTCGTCAGTTTTAACTTCCATTCACAACCACTCAAAAGTCATCTCTATCATGTTCTATTAATAAAGCACATCAACAACCTTTTAGATCTACTAGTCTATTAAGCACTACACCTCTTAACCTCATTTATATTGATGTTTAGATGGCTCTCGATATTATCTCATTTTTATTTATCACTACACCAAATACATGTGGTTTTATTCTATGGAAACAAAATTTGGGGTTGTAAAATTTTTTTCACAATTCAAAAACCTCGTGGAAAACCGGTTCCAAAGCAAAATCCAAACCATATACTCAGATAATGGGGGGAATATATGAGTGTAAAACCTTTTCTCTCTCTTCATGGCATAAGTCATTTCACTACCACTCCACACACACCATAACAAAATGATGTCTCCGAGCGACGTCACTGTCACCTAGTGGAAACTGGTCTCACATTACTTCATGATGTCAATCTCCCTTTAACATATTGGCCATATGCATTCCACATAACCACGTACCTTATCAATCATCAACCCACACCATTGCTTTAAAATATATCCCCGTATCAAGCTCTTTTTGGTCAATAGCCCAATTATCTCAAACCGTGAAAATTTGGGTGTTTGTGCTACCCTTTCACCAAACCATACAACAAACACAAGATGGAACCAAAATCCAAACCCTGCATTTTCTTAAGCCATTCGCTTACTCAAAATGCTTATCGGTGTCTTGATCCACGCACTCAGCGTGTTTATATTTTACTCCATGTTTTATTTGATGAAGATCAAATACCATTGACTGAATTTATTTCCTCTTTAACCTCACCCACTACCTCAATTATCTCCATCGATCCTAATTACTGTACTGCCTTCTTCGCCATGGTGTCTTCGGTTGATGCTCCCACCATGGTCACTGTACATCCAGGTAACCCTCCAGTCTGTACTTCCTCTAATTTATCATCTTAATTGGTTTTGTCTTCTGATGGTAACAATCTCACTCCCACAAACCCTGACTTTCCACCCTCCATACCCAATGACTATCATACCACAAAACCTAGATCCATTATGTCATACCTGACATCACGGCGACCCTAAAAATAATCTTTGATTTATGGAAAAGGAACATATTTCTGACATCTTGTTCTTTTAGGGGAAAATGTCTTGTTTAAGGAGTCGCCACCTAGTATTATGGTCACTAGGAACCCTAATTGGTCAACAGAGATTCTATGGTACAAGACTGGTTAAGTAAAAGGGAAAATATTATCACCCCTTAAACGTTCTACCTGAGGCAGACTGCATTACTAGTTTTGTCTTAAATTGTTAAATGTTTATTAGTTTACGCTATGATAATTTGCTTATAATATTCCTGACTCTGGTGTCAGTGAATATTCAACTACGAATATCTCCAACTCTGGCGTTGGTAAATATTACGTAGTTATAAAAAAAATTAGATCAATATTTTTTATTCCTTACTCTAGCGCCAGTGAATAAATAAATAAAAATAAATTTATTTTTAAGCATGCACATATTTTTTTATTTTTCTAGCTGAATAAAATAAAATACAATGAATAAAAATAATATAAATTTAAACCGGTATTTTTATTCTTGACTCTAGCGTCAGTGTATAAACCAATAAATTTACATTATTTTTATTCATGCATACACATTTTTTTTTTCTATTTTTTGGGCTGGGCCCAGCTCAGCCCACATGGGCCCGGTCACTGGCCCAAGCCAGTGACCAACTGGGCAAAACAAAAAGCACGCGTGAAGTGGCTTCACGGGTGCATGAGCAGTGCGAAGGTAATTAAATTACCTTCGCATAACTCTTGTAACAATTCAATTTGAAATGAAGATGCAAAATGGGATGAGGGGCGTACCTGCTTCTGGAATTGGCGAAGATGGCTGCAACGTGATGGTGCTTGTTATCTGCTTAACACCTTTCCTCCTACTTTCTTTTGCTTTCTCTCCTAGTTCTGGAAACGCCGAAGGCAATAACAATGGTCTCGGTGACTTTCCTCTGCTTCTTTCTTTGATTACGTTCTATCTCCTCTAGTTTTGAGATGAAGGAAAGTAAACAATGGTGATGCCGGTTGTCAATAGTCTTTGGTTCAGTGTCATTCTTTTATTTTTTTATAGGGATGAAGACAATGGCAGAGCTGATCTGTGACTTTCCTCTGCCTTTCCTTTTTTTTTCCTGAGTCTCTTCTCTCTGTTCCCGCAGTTCTGTCTTTTTCTCCCCCAGTTTTTTCCTCCTGCAGTCCTCTATTTTTCTTCCCTGCAGTCCCCCTCAATTCTGCCCTTTTTCCTCCTTTTCGCGTTCATGGCCTTTCTCTAGCTTTCATAGAGTCAGAGAATGCCATGCGGTCACCTCTAAATAATGAGGTGACTGACCATTTGTAAGAGTAATGATGGAATAAGGATCGTGCAGTGTCCGTTTCTTGTTTGAAGAAGATGAACAGTGTCCCTTGAAACGGCGCCGTTTTGAGATGTGAAATGACCATTTTCATTTTGCTCTTTGAATTTTTGAAAGTTTTGCAAATAAGCCCCTAGTTAAATTGTAATTGAACCCCTGCATTTCAGGGCCTTTTACAAAACAGTCATTGGACTCTAATCTGTTGCAATTTTGCCCTCAATTAACCTCAAACTTTGGTATTTCTTCAATTAAGTCCCTGATTTCATTAATTCAATTAATTCCAAGCTCAAATAAGTCTCAAAACCTATCAATTCTCCAATTAAACCCTTGATTTGACTAATTAAATTAATTCTAAACTCAATTAACTCTCAAAATTTATCAATTCTCCAATTAAACCCTTGATTTGATTAATTAAATTAATTCCAAAGTTTAATTAAACTCCAAAACTTCCAATCATGTTGCCCTTAACCCAAATTTTAATTTATTGTTCATTTTTTATTTGTTTTTCATCATCATTTTTCATTCATTTGTTTTTATTATCATTTTTCATTAAATAAAATAATAGTAATAATAATAATAAAATAAAAGGGTAAAAAATTGGGTTATGACACACTACTCAATCTGCACCTGAACCACAAATCATCTCCCACCACCCATAACCATCAACCTCTTGATCTATGAACCAAATTTTTAAACCCAAACAATTGAACAGTGCTACCAAACACCCCATACCCGATACCATTGAACCCACATATGTCAGTCAAGCCGTTTCTAAACCTTACTAGCGTGAGGCTACGTCTTATGAACTAACCGCTCTTATGCGGCATGGGACATGAGAACTGGTACCTCCTCCAAGACATTGCAATCCAGTTGGCTGTAAATGGGTTTTTAGAGTAAAACATAAATCTGATGGGACAGTGGATAGATTTAAAGCCTGTCTAGTGGCTAAAGGGTATCATTAACGTCCGGGAGTGGACTATACGAAGACCTTCATTCCCGTAGTTAAGCCTGCAACAATTAGAATTATACTTTCAATTGTTGTGATGAATGGTTGGGGCTTACACCAACTAGACATTAATAATGCCTTCTTACATGAGGAGCTTAACGAAACCGTTTATATGTTGCAACCCCCATGCTTTAAAGATTTAAGCAAACCTGGTCATGTCTACTAACTTTGAAAGGCCATTTATGGTCTCAAACAAGCCCCTCGGACATGGTTCTCTGCCCTGAAAAATGCCATTCTTCACTTTGGTTTTAAGAACTCCCAGACAGATTCTTCATTATTCATTTTTCAACATGAGTCAATTATCTGCTATTTTCTGGTATATGTGGATGACTGAGTGATTACTGGCAATAATTCAGACTTTGTGAATTCTATTATTAAACAACTTGGCTGGAAATTTTCATTGAAAGATATGGGGTCCTTGCATTTTTTCTTAGGAATGGAAGTCATACCCACTCCAGGTGGTATTTTCCTTTCCCAACACAAGTATATTTGTGATTTGCTCTCCAACACGAACACGCTTGGGGCAAAGGAAGTGTGTAGCCCTTTCTCCACAAGCACACCTCTAAAACTCAATGATGGCACTGCTTCTTTTGACAACACTAAATACAGAAGAATTATTGGCAGCCTCCAGTACTTATCTCTCACCAGACTGGATGTCTCATTTGCTGTAAACAAGTTGTCTCAATTCATGCACAAGCCTACTCAGACTCACTGGGCAGCCACAAAACGGCTTCTGCGCTACTTGAAGCAAACCATTTTTCATGGTATTCGACTGACCAGACATACAAATCCATCTCTCACCACTTTTTCAAATGTTGATTGGGTAGGTAACCTTGACGATCACACATCCACATCAGCGTATATTATCTTTCTTGGCTCCAATCCTGTCTCATGAAGCTCGAAGAAACAACGTGATTTAGCTCGATCTTCAACAGAGGCCGAATACAGGGCTCTTGTAAATGCAGCCTCTGAAACTGTTTGGATACACTCTCTCCTTCAAGAACTTGGGTTCAAACTCAACACTACTCCATCACTATTGTGCGACAATCTTCGAGCCACACATCTTAGTCACAATCTGGTACATCACTTAAGGATGAAACATATCCAAATTAATCTTCACTTTGTTCGCGATATGGTTCACCGTGGGGCTATTCATGTTCGACATGTCCACACTCAAGATCAACCTGTTGATTTGTTGACAAAGCCTCTCTCCAAGCAACGCATAGAGCATCTGAGAAGCAAAATTGCCCTTGCTAATGGCAGCTTAATTTTGAAGGGGTGTATTAAAATAGTTAATGGCAAAACAGATCCACCAGACTCCTAGCCGAAAATCATGTGTATTAATGCATATAGATAATGCAGCAGCATTCTAGGAAAACAATTGCAAATCATTCTATATTTAACTTACTGTAATTCCTTTATAATTCCTTACATTCAACATACATTGTGTATAAATCTGATCCTCAAAAACAGTAATAAAGTGTGGGAAAATTATGTTGAAGAACTCTGTTATACTTCTCTTTGTTATAATCTGCTTTACGTGATATGTCCCATTCTATGAGTGTTTTGATTATTTGCCTTTGACGGTGATTATGAATGTCAATAAACCAGTTCTAAAAGAATAATCGATGATTTTTTTTTTTATCAATTTTCCACAAACAGAGCTATTAATGAGATCCCAATAAATCAAAGTAACTTAAAAGCAAGACTTATATGTTAGATAATTAGTCAATCTCTTGATTTTAGCAATTCAATTTCTTCTCCCTGACCAAGTTGGCTGGTAACAGGTACCCGACGCTTGGTAAGTAAAAGTGGCTGGTGGTAGATAATTGGTACCCGTAATAGGTTCTCCTTGGTAAATTTAGGAACTCTTCGATGCTTAAATAAATATTTTTTTCAGAGGAAAGACAATGATATTTTAGAGAGATAGACTCTGAAAATAAATATGCTCAAAATATTCAGATTGAAAAGATTATCAACCTGCTCTTTTTAAGAATCCAATGGGTCTTTGTAGCCCATGATTCTTACATTTTGATGGAGAGGAAGACTAAAAAGTCATTTTTTTATACCATTAAAACATCTCTTATGTGTTAAAGAGAGAAAATATCTCTAACTCATTAGAAGAAAAATATCTCTGACTCATCAAAATCTCGTGATTTAATACGGAACCTGAGAACATTGCTAGAGCCACATGCATTTAAACTTAATATTTGACTAAATCTAAGGATAATAAGTCTAATAGCTCGTGATACCCATACATGTGTGGGCTAAATACTTAACTAGGTATGTTTATTTATAAGGTTTATATATAATTGAGCTCAATAGATGAATGAAAATATATAGAGTTATCACCCAATCTTTTATTTCTTGTTTTAAACATTGATTCTAGACAAACAAAAATAAAATATATATAAAACACGCTGATGTAGACTCGTAATGACTCATTTAGGATAAGAAATAAAGCCAAATTCTACAGATGCTATATGAAGATTTGATTTCAATGAAATTGTTATCCTCGGAGTGACTCATTTATGCAGATCTAATCACTTTCCTCGATCAATACTTTCACAGATCTCTCTCCACTCCCTCCCTGATCCTTAACCCCGCTAAACTGGACTCTCTGCTCTAGACCCTGACCGATTTCCCGCCGACTGCCGTGAGGCCAGAAAGTTTGAGGAGAGAATTCTCAGGCCTTGGTGTTCTTATCATGTCAAATGAGAGACTTTGACAGTGCCTCCATCTTAAAAAATAGAGAGAAGAAAACCCGACAAAATTTATGGTTTCTTTTATCAAGTGGTGGTGTTATGGGAATTTCGAATACTTTGGTATTAACAAATCTATGACATTTGCGGCTTGTCTTTCTCAATATTCTCGTAGGAGAAAAGGAATTATGTTTCTTCTATACAATATCCAATGATCATACCTTTTATCGAATTACAATTGGCTTGGCAAAATTTGGTCTGGTTTTTAGAGGGGGAATCGTTTTTTTTTTTAATTTAATTACTGTATTCTTTTTTTTTTTTTGGGATCTGCGAGAAAGAAGAAAAGAGATAAAGTTAAAAGAGAATTGTTTTAATTTAATAGGAGCTGCTGAAATAAATTAATGACATAAATGTAATTTACAGGATGTTGATCACAATAAAAATTCTATAAATTGCTATCTTACTTGTGTGGAATCCAATGCAGGACTCAACAAGCTTCCATTAACCCTCAGTGCTTGCTCTAATCTTTCCCTCTTCTGCTGACTCCAACATGCCACACGCCAAGCATTCCTGCAGAAGATGGAACACCCCCAAATCTACCTGATAAATTTGGCCCCCAAAATCACAACTCGATTTTCTTTCGGAGAAGAAGCAAATTTTCTTCTTCTTCACAACCAAAACTTTGCCACTGCCGAAGCGATCAATCTTTGCCACCCATGAATCCTTACGAGAGACCCTTGACCCCACATGAGCAGACACTGAGAGATGAGGTTATCTATCTTCACTCTCTCTGGCACCAAGGCCCTCCTGCCCTAAACCCTAACCCTTACGTTTACCCACCCAACCATGTAAATTATTCGTCAAGAAATCTCCATGTATCGAACCCTACATCCTTCAAAAAGACCAACAGACACAAAACCACATACCAAAAGGCCAAGGACAGCAATGTCCCCCCACCAGGGCCAGTACCCGACCCACAACCCGACCCTGGTCCAGAATGGCCTGTCAACCCGTCACAGCCATCTCCTCCTCAATCGGGTTCTGGGTGGCCAGAATTCAAGTCCAACCTGAGCACCTCAGCCCGACCTGTTTCCGAGGTTGACCTGGGCAAGGTTGCTGCAATGCACATGCAGCAAAAGGTTGTAAAGTGTTGCAATCAGTTTTTCGTTAAAAGGTTTGATTTAGATGGCAACGAAGATAACGGATTGGACGAGTTTGATGGGGATGAACACTGTTATTATCATGATAATGATGTTGAAGAGAGTGAAGAATTTAAGTTCCTTTTGAGTTTGTTTGTGGAAAATCAAGAAATTAGAGATTTTTATGAGAAGAACAATGAAAATGGGGATTTTTACTGCTTGATTTGTGGAGGGATAGGAGAGAAAGTAGGGAAAGTATATAGGGGTTGTACAGGCCTTGTTCAGCATGCAAGAACGATTTCGAAAACAAAAAGAAAAGGGGCTCATAGGGCTTTTAGTCACCTTATTTGCAAGGTTCTTGGTTGGGATATTAGTAGGCTTCCTATGATTGTGTTGAAAGGTGAACCTCTCAGTCGCACATTTGCAAATTCAGGCAGAACTGAGGTATATAAACAGAAATTGTGTGCTTGTGTGACTCTGTTTGTGTGAATAATATATGTTTTATATTGACTTCAGTGGTGTTTGAGCTTTCTCAAAAGTGTTGTAATCTGGATGGAATGTAATTGTTGCTGTGAAGAATAATATTGGTGCTGCTATTTGCAGAAATATTAATGAGCCATTCGATTATTAGGTTTCTGATCGATGTGAATGCAGGTGAAATGGTTGTTTGCAAAATTAATTATGCCTGTTTTTATGCGCTATTTGTTTTGTAGAGTCTTATGGAATTTTCTGGAATGTAAGGGTTTTACATGAGGATATTGCTGTTATTTAATTGCTATGTTTGAAGCAAGGTAATGGTAACAAATTGATTGATTCTGATATTGGACTTTCCAGTATGATAGCAAGTAAAGAGGAAGTGTAGATTATTAACTGAGATGATCTTGTTTAAATGGAGATGAAAAATGCTACTACGAATGCGCTTTACCTTTTGTGTGTTCTTTCATGTGATCATGGCTTTAGATCATGTTTATAACAAACTAGATTTTCTCAAAATATTAACTATGTTAATTTGATATGAAAATGATGAAGCTAGGATTATGTTTTTGAATTAAATGGAAACTATACATAAAGAAAATCACAGTGCCTGTTAAAAAAACAGCTTATTTGCATTATTAATTGCATGTCATGGATGTTATGCTTTTGAGTTGTGTGCCTGAGAAATCATAGCCATGGCAAAGAACATCTCTAGAGTACAAGAGCAAATTGTTCTTAAATCATAGACTTGGCAAAGAACATCTCTAGAGTGCAAGAGCAAATTGTTCTTCGGATGCTTTCTGTAAGTTACAACTTTGCCTCATAATATCAAGACAATGCTTAAGTAGCATTCCCTTTAATTTCTCAAAGAACCTTTTGTATAATGATTTTTCCCCAGCATGGATAAACAAATGGGATTATGATTTCTTCTATGCAAAGACCTCCCATTGCAATTATGCATATCATTGTTGGTGGTTTGTTTTGTGGGGTGTTGAGGATTAGATGTTTTAGCTTTTATATATGCTATCTATTTCTTGTCTGATTTTTTGCTTTGCAGAATTTTTCAGATGAAGGTGATGGTAAAAAAGTACATGAAGATCTCAGTAATGATGTGCCAAACATTGAAGCATATAAAGATGGAGCCACGGAGTGCCTGGTAAGATGGCTGATCTGCTACTTTGATGTGTAACTACAATATATTGTTTCAGCTTTTTTAGTATGATACCTCATGTTGCTTTGATTCCTTATTTTTCCAAACACTATCCTGTTACTTTATATTGAGTTGCCAAGAGTAATGTTTTTCATACTAGTTCTCTAACATGAACAAATAACTACATGGCTTTCAAAGAAAACTATAGAAGATTTTATTGAGAGAATTTACTGCACAATTAATCCTACCGCATCATTGGGCACCTAGCCATTTAAGCTGGAAAAAGGTCACGGGAATCTACCTTAAAAGAAAGAACCAACTTCTTTATTCTGTAAAATCCATCATTTTGCTGTATTGGCAAAACCTCAAATGCCATTGTTTTTATCATATACCTGCAAGGGCATCTAATGCTTCCTGATAGTCTGCAAGGAGTTTCACTGTATGCCAAGTGTTGGGGAAACATGTATACAACTTGAGAAAGACCATAAAGTGGTTTTCTGCCAATCTCTGAGTTCATTGGCTTATTTCCAAATAAAATGTTTTCTAAAACAGATTTACTAATTGTGTAGCTTTTGAGATATGGTCAATCCATGAATGAGCAGGCTTAATGGGTATTATCTGTGCTAGCTATTGATTTACTCCATTACTAAAGAAAACGCCATACAGGGATGTGAGCCACCACTGGTCTCTGATGTCCAATGGCTTTCCCAAAAGTATGTTGATGAATCTCCATCAACAACTGTAGGGCGGCCCACCTTGAAGACCCGTTGCTCTTCAGAAGCTTCTGCTGAAGAGCTAGAGAGGTTTGCCATGGTGCAGTTGCAGCAGAAAGTTTTGGATGAATGCCAAAATTTCTTAGCAAAACCATCTGGTTCGATTTGTGATGAAGGTGAGGAAGATGGGGATCCAGATGATTGGATGGATGAAGATGGGTCTGATGAATGTGAAGAATTTAAGTTCTTTTTGAGATTGTTCACAGATAGTAATGAACTGAGGAATTATTATGAGAATCATTATGAAGGAGGGGAATTTTGTTGTTTGGTTTGTTGTGCTTTAAAGAAGAAGGGTTGGAAGAAGTTCAAGGGGTGTCTTGGACTCCTTCAGCATACAACTGCAATATCAAGGACAAAGAAGAAGAAGGCGCATAGGGCGTATGCACAGGTTATCTGTAAGGTTCTTGGTTGGGATGTTGATCAGCTTCCGAGAATTGTGTTAAAAGGAGAACCTTTAGGGCACTCTTTGGCAAATTTAGGCATCTTGCAGGTATCTTTTGTCTGTGATGATGAAGGCTCGTTTCTTCTCCTGGCTGTTGTTTAAGCGGTTTGGGGGATAGGCAGGTGTCTTGGGTTTGATTTATAAACAAGATGAAAAAGTCATGCTTTATGTCTATTATATTTGTTGGTTGTTATTCTTGAATTTACAAATACAAATGATCCTTGAGTCATATATTGCAGGGTGAGCCAGAGATAAATGCTGGTTGTGGTGATGAGGACTCAAGTTTTCTTCAGACTGAAACTGTTCATGGTAATGTTAGTGTATCAGCTTCAAGAGAGTATTCTGGTATTCATCAGAAAAATTGTGTGCAGGTGAGTTGCAAGGTTAGCAAACTGTGAAACTTGTGAAGTTTCCATCTTTATATTTGATTATTTCAAAAAGGGAGCAATTACTTAATTGCAGAACACATCAAATGAAGGAATTGTTAATGAACATGGCAATGATCTGGAAAAGGAAAGCATCAAAGCTGATAAATTGAGTTTGGTGGGTTCTAAGGTGAGATGACTGTTCTTTGTGGTCCTTTATGTGATGTTTTCTACTGATGATTTGCATATGATTTTTTGTTTTCCTGTCACTAAAATATCACTGCACTATAAGTGAAGGATTTAAGGATTTTGCACGTACTATTGAGGAAAGGTAGAGAGGTTAAGTAAATCATAACAAAGGTGGCAATCTAAGCAGGTGATGTGGTTGCTTTATTTAATGGTCACCTGAATGGAGTGTGTTTTCATGAGGTATTGTTAATGGAGAGCATAAAAACAGACTATGAAATTCTCTCCCCAAACTCAACACAACCCACCATCGATTCTTCATCTGCATCCTCCATCTCATAATCATCACTGCATGCCCTGGATGCTTTAATTATTAGTGGCAAATATATCTGTAATGTGTGTGTGTGTGTGTGTGTTTCAAAGTAGAAGTTAACTCTTAAATGCATTGATTTCACTGCCATTTCAGGCTGCAATGTTTCTTTATTATCAGTATAACACATTTATTGCAGGCAAGCTTGAAGGAAAGGGGTGGGAACTATAAAAAGCAAAACATAGCTTTCTGGGTAAACAATCGATGTTGGCCTGAAACCAAACAGTCTCAATCAATGAGGAAAGCGAATCCATTAGAAGAGGGATGTGAAGGTGAAGATCGCTGAAGAAAGTGTTTTGACGGTGGGATGATAATCAATTCATTTAAACCAGTCCTAGATGGCTCACATTCTCGCTTGGTTCAGCATCCTCCACTGGGTTCAATCATGGTTTTACTAATTTCCATCTGTAATGCCTTTCAGGAGGATCCAGTTCCAAATTAAATACAAGATTTTTGTGCGAGATCCTACTTTCTGCTCGAACATAATACAGATGGAAGAGATGAAGTAGGTGTACTAGACTTTTAGTGGTTCTTGTATGAGCAGCCAGGAAGAATTATCTTAGATAGAGCTTTGATGGTTTTCTGTTCAGAAAGTACTGATGTCAAAGAATCAACTCCCCTCACTACCCAAAAAGCAAATATTAAATAAATAAATTGGTATTTTCTTCTCGAAAAGCAAATATGAAATAACAAATTGAAGGGGAGAATTTGCACCAGTATTCCAGTTGCTACTTGTTATTGGAATTGGCAATTGGGATTCAAACATGAAAATGCTCTTCTTGCTGGCTCTAAGAGTAGGCAGTCTTGTGTTTTCTGGCTTGAAAAAATAATAATTTAATATTTTTTTAGTTGTTTTTATATGGTTTTAATATTCTATGTCAAAAATTAAAAAAAATATATTTAAATTAAAAATAACTTTTAAAAATCCCTAAAATTCCAAAGGTTCCAACGAGCCCATTGGTTAAAAAGAAAAGCACGGCTCAAGCCCACGGGTCACTTTGAGTGGGGCCTAATCAGCCTTTCTTGCCACGTAATTCGATTGTTCCTGGTGGGTTGCCCTTCCTCCCCTCTATATAAATTAATGTAAATGGAAGTAAAACCAGTGAGTGTCATCGAAAACCAGATATCCATTACTCACACAGCCTAATAATAATAATAATACTAAAAATAATAAATAAAAGAAGATATTATCGTTGATACTAAAAGGAGGAAAGAAAAAATGTCAGGACCAATCTCACAGGACTGGGAGCCGGTGGTGATCCGTAAGAAAGCTCCCAACGCCGCCGCCAAGAAGGATGAGAAGGCCGTCAACGCCGCCCGCCGCGCTGGTGCTGAGATCGAAACCGTCAAAAAATGTATCCATCCCTCTTTTATATTCTCCCCTCCGTGTTGTTTAGATGCTTAATTTAACTCAATCAGTCGATCCAAACAATCTTTTTTTTTTCTTTTTATCTTTTCTGTTATTGATGATGATGATAGTGAAGTTAGGGTTTGTTTCTTTATACAAAAAAATTAAAGGACATTTAATATTTGTTTCGGATCTATCTATGTTCTTATTATTTTGGATTCTATTGTGACACCAAGCAACTGTATATTTTTTTTTTAGGAATTAGGTTTTCTTTGATAGTTTTATACCTTATTATTATTATTATTATTATAAATAAGCAAATTAATATATCTTTGTTGTTCCTAATCGAAGACTTTCAAAAAACCCTAATCTTATGTTCCAAGTCCAAATACACGCTTGCACTTGGGTGCATGGTACGGGAAAGAAAGAAGATAAAGTGAAACATGGCAGCTAGAGTTGATAATGAACTGCGATGATGTTTATTTTTTGTCAACTTAAAATGATTCTATTGTAACGAACTGCAGCAACTGCTGGTACAAACAAGGCCGCTTCTAGCAGCACTTCTTTGAACACAAGGAAGCTCGATGACGAAACAGAGAACCTTACTCGTGAGTATAATAATCCTTTCCTTTTCTGAATTCATGTTTGAAAATATGAATTCATTCATGTAAAACATTCCCTGCATCTCTGATGTCGAATTTACTATTGAATTCTCCATTCCAGTGTCAAATTTGCAAACATGATCTTTCAACTCTTTTTTATACCCGAGACAGTCTTTCTAGAGCTCTCCTAAACTCTGCGTCCGATGTCATTTCATCTCAAGGGAAAGGAGGGGAAGGGGGGTGTTAGTTATTACATCATTGTTACCATTGTTTTGTTTGAGTCTTCATGGTTTCTGTGCTTTTCTTGCTGTTTACAAGTAATGGTAACTGATTTTGCAGTTTCCAATTAGAAGTAATATGCTGATTGATGAGTTTTGAGGATCTTGAGGTTTATTTGTTGATGAGACTTTCTGTTTTAATTTTCAATCAACTTTGCTTGGGTTTAAAATATAGTAGTAGTTAATCTCATCTAGATAAGCCTTTCCTTTTTGACATAGCTGAGGAGAGATGCTAAAAGAATGTGTATATCTCTATTGCCTCTTTCTTGTCATCGTTTTAGAATTTGACTCTTCATAATGAAAACCCCGAATTTCAGAATTTTTTAGTCATCTTGGGAATCAAAATACAAAAAACAAAACAAGTGATGAAATTAATATCTTATTTATGATTCTATGTGCCAAATAAGCTTCACAAATAAATTCCAGATGCGACTCGCCCACTTGAATTTGATGTGCTCATTTCTTTGATCATCTTCATGTGCAATGTTGTATGAAATGATGACCATGTTTCTCTAAACAAGCCCCCCATGCTTTAGTATTGGGTGTTTTGGCATATTTCTATACCACTTTACATGGTTTTACTTCTTTCCCAAGTTGCTTTCATTTTTTGTTAGATGTTGTGTGATGCTTTCCATTGGAAGAAAAACTTTCTAAAACATTCTGGTCTCCCACAGATGACCGAGTGCCAACTGAACTGAAGAAAGCAATTATGCAGGCTAGAATGGACAAGAAACTTACCCAGGCTCAACTTGCACAGGTCCCTCTCTCTCACTCTCTCACTCTCACATCCGAACTTACTTTAAATTTTAGTTCAGGGCTCGCCTTAAATTTTTTTTCCCTCTTGCAGGTGATCAATGAGAAGCCCCAGATAATTCAGGAGTATGAATCTGGAAAAGCCATTCCTAATCAGCAGATTATAGGAAAACTGGAGAGGGCTCTTGGTGTGAAGCTACGGGGAAAGAAGTAGGATTTGAAACACAGCAAGGAGATATAAAGTTGTTCTCTGCTGTCTCCAGTCTTGGAATCGGTGGTGTACATGAACCCTTTCAACCTTTGTTATGGCTCGCTTGTAAGAAACAGTTTATTTGACTGGTGTGATGACTTTGAATTTGGATTTGGATTTGCCCTCTCTGTCTTGGTTCCTCGTGTATTTTTTTGTGCACGAAAGTTTTGGGTTGGTTCAGATTTGCAAGAATTCACTCTCGAAAATGAGATCGCATTGACAGTTTTCCAACAAACAAGGCTTTTACGACACTTTTTTACATAAAAAATAAAAAAAATATCAATTGTAAAAATGTTATTAACAATAACTAAATATAATTTTGGAAAAGTCAAGAATTGATCTCATGACTTTGTTTATTAAAATTAATTTGAGTAGATAGAAATAGGCATATACTTGATTGAGTAAATGTACTTATAAAATAATACATAAATTAGAATAATTTTTTTAAAAAATAAATACAAAAAAATAATAAAAAAACAACTAATATTAAAAAAAATATATAAAAAAATTATAAAATTTTTTAATTTAAATATAAACTATAAAAAGTTACTTTAAAAAATACAAATGTTTTTTTTAAGGTAAAAAATAGAAAAATAAAAAAAGAAGAAGTCAGGAGCCATGGTCTGCCTCATCTAGGAACCACTTGGTCTGCCTCATCCAGGAAAGGCTCGTGTGAGGACCATAATTCTTTTTAATGTAATTATCGTTTGGCCCATTACTTTTTGAAAAACAAAGTAATTAGACGATTTGTCCTTCAATATTCCTTAGATTTCGGTCATTATGATGGATAGAAAAACATATTTTTTTGTTTTTTTTATTTAAAATGCCTAGAAAATATTCTAAATACCTTAACAAATTTATAAATAACTTTAAGAAACTAAAATCATCTCAAAAACCAAAAACCTTCCCGAGCCTAGATCTAGACTTTTAGGCAGTTTCGAGACACAAACTAAAATTCTTTTTGCCAAATGAAACCCTTTGACATAATATTCGACCATTTTGGTAGCAGAAATTAATATCAACATTATTTTTCTTTCTTTATCATTAGAATTCAACGACCTTTTTTTTTCTCCTTTCTCAAACTAAGAGCTAAAAAATAAAAAATAAATAAAATTTGTACCAAAACTGAATTGAAAAAACATTAAGGGGCTGAATATGTATGATTTATAAAGTTTAAAGACTAAATTAAATTTTTTGTATGAATTTTGAACCATCACTCATTTGTGGTGACTTTTCTATTTTGATTTCATGTCTTTTAATTATGTTTTTAGTTAACAAATTTGATTCAATTGTTTTTTAATTAGGCCTAAAAAAAAATATAATAGGACAAAATACGTTAGAGGACCAAATATAAATAAATAAATTAAATAGTAAGTTCATAGTAAAATGTGTGGGAGAGAACCGTGCGCGTGTACACAATGTTTTAGTGACACCTTTTAAATTTACTACTAATAATAATTATTTTATTTAATTTCTAGTTGTTCTTTTTCAATAGAAAATTGAAAGCGATGTTCATTTTTAAAAAATAAAGATAATTTAAAAAAATAAATCAAAAGTTCATCAACATTGATAAAAAAAAAGCTATAAAAAATTATATTGTTTATTTTTTTTTCTTATTTGAAAAACAGTTGAAAAACTGTGAAGAACTTCTAATTTTTTTTTTCAAATCTAGTATAAAAATCTATTGTGATAATAATATAGTTTTGGATGGAAAAATATTGCATTTGAATATGAAGTTTTAATTATTATTTTAATTTAACTTTTTTTTAAAAAAGAAATTGAAGTATTATTTTGTCTTTGAATAGCTACTAGTGGGATTGATAATAGAGCCTAAGCATAACGCATAACTCAATCCTTGGAGATTTTCTTTAATCCGTCTATTGGTTAATTTATTCAAAGTCATTTTGAATTTTAGGTTAAATTGAATTTAGTTTTTTAAGTTAGTTTTTTTATGTTAAAAAAAAATCAAGGGTGTCAATTCTATTTTAATTGGTGTTTTTTTTATTGGAACGATAAATCTGTATTCCAGAGTATTTTAGTGTTCTCTAAGGTCATGTATACCCAAAGCACACGCGCATATATAAAATTCAAGATATTAATTTAATATGTTTAGAAAATGAAAAATGCCATTATATTCCATAGAAGCTTCTTCTGAAGCCAATAGCCCTAATCATCAAAGAAACCAGTGGTGGGGCAGCCACATTCCGGCTAAAATACCACCATTGATTAGCCTTACCAGCTACATTTTATTTTTAAAGGTATATTGAACACTTCCCTTTAATTAATTTCATGTAATTTATATTTAATTTATGTTGATTTTATTTTATTGAATGTTAGGGTTTTGAATTAGAAATTACTATAATTGATTTATGTTTAATTAGTATTAACTATGTTATTTAGTGAATTAACAAAATTATGGAGAATAAATGTTAGTGTTGATTTAGTTAAATTATGGATTAGGTTAATTAGATATATTTTTAATTGATAGTTAGGTTATTTTGTTAAATAATCAATTATTTTAGGTTGTTGTTGATTATGAATTAATAAAATTATGTGTTTGCAATGTTACTGTTGATTTAGGTTAAAATATGGATTAGGTTAATTAAATATATTTTTAGTTGATAGTTGTTGCAGCTTGATTAACCCCAAAATATTAATAAATTAGAATTGTGTTTTGTTGTGTTATTTGACAGAATACTTGATAATTTAAGAATATTATGCTTCAATGGTAGTATCTCCGACAATAGTATCACTTATAATGGAGAAAGCTATGAATTTCTAATTGTAACATCAGATATGTTCCTTAACAAATTATCAAAAATGTTATATGATCGATTTGGTTAAAATATGTTTGAAACATAAGTTAAAATTACTTGTAGGATATTGCAAACCGGAGCTAGTCAAACTAATTATGTCGTCGTACCAATTTGTAGTGACAAAAGTGTGAATTTAATGTTTGGGTTTGCAAGGATCTATGAGATTAATATGCCCAAACTCTACTTGAATAGTAGACATAGATGAAATTCTTCCACTATAGAGTTGACCCGGTTTTCAATAAACTTTCAGAGAATCACACAGGCATCACAAATAGTTGGTCTATCTAAGTTAGGTTATAATGCTAGTTGACAAGTTTTGGTGCAGGAAATTGTAATACGAAACCTCAATTGGGCATGACATCTGCTCTATATTGTTGGAAAATTAGTTATTTGTGATTGTGTGAATTGCCATTTTTAGAGGGTTGATGACAAAATAACTTATCACAGGATGTCTATGTTAAAAGAGTTATATATACCATCTACAATTCGTGGGTTGCATATGGCATCTACGACTCGCATATTGCAGATACCAAATGTGACACTCTCAATTGTACTAATTTCCTAAATTATTTTTGCACCTGTGTTATTTTACAAATATTTTTTTAAATGTGCTAACTTACTAGAACACTCGAACACTAATGTGAAATTTCTTTGGCTTTTTCCCTCAATATAATGATGGTAGTTTGCATCGTTATAAAATGAAATATGTTTTATTGATAAATAACAATAAAAGTTATTATTCAGAATGAAACGAATGAAATAAACTCAAAATATATTTTGTCTTGAATTTGGTCGAGAAATCTAAAATGACTGAAGATCTTAAGTAAAATTAAATTTATTCTATTTTTTTTATTTTTTTTAAATAATATAAGTATATTGACCATTCGGAGTAAAATGAAACGGAATTGCTAACTATGATACAAGTACCTTTAATTATTTTTTGATTAGAAAAAAATTCTTTTTGTTATTTTGAATTTTAGAAGACAATATAGAAACACAAAACGTGTTATGAAAGCATGTGATATGAAAAAAAAAAAAAAAAAGAAGTTAATGCACGGAAGATAGTTTGCGATATTCCAACAAAAAGATTGAAGTTATTAAGTTCATTTTGATTGAAAACTTTGGATAAATTATGCTATAATTGGGGTAAAGACATTCTTAATCTCACGGAGATAAAGAATTACAATATATATTAAAATACCAAGGTAAAATGCTATAGAAATCCACATTAACCCCTTTTTTTTAATTTTTCCTTAATGTTTTTTTCAATTACAGCCTTTTATGCTTAAATTAATAATTAGTTTATTAAAATTTATTAAGAAAAAAGAAAATTAAAAAAAAGACTATATTATAAAATAAAAAAAAATCATATGATAAATCTCAAATTCTTAATGTCAATTGGTTCCATTCAACAATGAGAGTTCAATAAGTAAATTTTATAGTATTCAAGAAATAACTGGTGATATTTTATTAACCCACCTTTAAAAAAGAAACAAATACAAAAAAGAAAGAGAAAATAAAACTCATGAATCATAAAAACTGATAAAAATATCCCCACCTAGTATTCATCTTTTCTATTTATATTTATTGGTTTTTTTCATGTGAGCACAAGAAGTAAATAATCAGATATCACTATTTATTTTTTGAGTACTATAAAATCTTTTGTTTGATAGTAACAGTTTTGAACCTTCACCTTGCTTGATAAAGCAGATACGGATGGAGAAAATTTTTTTTTTTGTTGGTTGTAATAATTTTTTATTTTTTATTTTTTATTTTTAGGCCATGTTTATAATAAAATCATAATTTAGATAATCATTAAACATTAAATATAAGTGATTAAACTTTTAAGAATAGGTATGAGAAAAATTAATGAAACAAATATAGTTATAATTGTTGATATGGAAGATCAACAAAGTACAAAAACCACAATCGATCTACAAACTTAATGAACATCATCTTAACCTTTAAGGAGTACATTTTTAAATTTAAAAAGGCATACCTCTGAGGAACTAACAAAAAAATGGTGGTACGAAATTCAATTTAGAGTGTGTTTGGTATTGAGGTTGCTGTTGTGGTTGTGGTTTTAAAAAAATTGTTTTATAAAAAGTATTTTTAGTTGAGGTTGATTTGAAAAAATAGGTGTTTGGTTAAAACTATGGTTGAAATTGAGGTTGAATAAAAAGTAGTTTAATGTGTTTGGTTAAAAAAATGCTTTTCAAATTGAGGTTATATATATATATATATATATATATATATATATATATATATATATATATGAATGATTTTTAATTTAAATATTGTAAATTTAACTACTGTTATTACATCATGAAATAAATAATATTGATATCAAAT
>Ga0325414_1000869_pt1 | contig 27204 bp, 27 predicted proteins | sample PopdelMetagenome_8_FD_206183 | JGI IMG/M metagenome (GOLD analysis project Ga0325414, IMG submission 206183) | Populus deltoides microbial communities from Bellville, Georgia, United States - Leaf-PdKOR-R3 | ecosystem: Host-associated > Plants > Phyllosphere > Phylloplane/Leaf | place: USA... | reverse complement strand
TTTACTTAAATATATTTAATTTATCACATTCAAAACATAAAAAATACTCAAGAAAAGTTTAAAATTCATAGGTTTAAAGTAATAAGATTTTTTAACTTTCATCATTATTAATATTTGATTAACCACATAAATCAAAAATTAAACTTGATTATAATAGTCATAAATATGAATTTTTAAACTAAAAAAACTATTTATAATTGTAAAAAAAAAAAAAACTTATGGAAGAAACTGTTAATATTCATGAGTTATACTAGATAAAACAATAAGCTAAAATAAATAATTCTTCATTAACTAAGTTTAAGTCCAAATCTTAGTTGGTAAAAGATAATATTTTGTAGCTCAAAATATTATTTTACAATAAATTTTAACCTAATCATAAGCATGGCTTGAAACTCGAGCATGAGTCAAATTGAGTTAGTATGGGTGCGCGTGAGTTTAAGCTCAGAGCTCATTTTACTTAGGACATCTCACTTCTAAAAGCTTAGGTGTTTTTTTGACTTAATTTTTACTTTTCAACTTCCACTTTATAAATATCAAGAAAGTTTTGTGTCTTTCTTATATGGGATATAGTTCTTTTAGAGGGTTTTAGGTTTCACCAAATCATGCTAACTAATAGTTATTTAAAATTAATTTTTTATTTGCCCACAATTTATTTAAATCATGTTAATGTTTATTAAAGAGCTTATATTTAAGATTAAGTTCCAACAAAGTGTTAACTCAAAAAGTTAATAGACACCTTTTTTTTTATTTGCTCTCAATTGTATCCACTAATTAACTATATTTTAACAAATTTTCCAAAACTCCCCCACAGAATTACTATAGATATTGACTTAATAGATTACTATATTAGGATAGGTAGCTTTTGATTTTGAACCTTTTTTTTAGATTTACTCGGCTAAATAATGAATGTGATGTCTTAAACTATTCAAATTTTTTTTTGTAAACTAAGATAATAATACTCATATAGTTTCTACCTAAAGATTTCTTTTAATTCTTACTGTTGTGTTCATTTTGACCCCGAGAAACTCATAGATTCACGAGTGCTTTAGAGAAGTCAACTTTTATCAAAATTCTCAAAGAAACAATCATATTACTTACACATACAGGTGATTTTTCGTTAAGAGTATTATGTTATACTTTACTTAGTGTACCAAGGTATGAAAATCATTAATAACACTATCATAACCTAATTTTTGAGTTAAAAAAAAACAAAAAACAAAAAAATAAATGAATAAAAAATAATTTGAGAATTGGTTTAAGACAACACAAATTGAAAGTTTAAAGACAAATAAGGATTGAATTATAAATATGGGAGTCAACTGGTCAAAAATTATAAGAATTTATAAGTTTGAAAACTTAATTAACTTTGGATTAGTTTAATTATTGAAATCAGGATCATAATTGAAGAATTAGGGTCTAATTGTTAAATATCAGAAGTTCAGGGGGCAAATTAAAACTAGCCATTTCGAGGGATACAAACGGAGCCGTTTAAAAAAAAAAACTATCCATCCCCTTCTTCCTCAGGAACCATTTCAGCAGTAAAGGTACTAGAACCGTTTCAGCAGTAAAGGCTTTAAAACTGTTTTAGTCATGGGCCATGTCTCCCAATTGTTATCCCTCGCCTCCACAATGCATGCCGTTATCAAGCCACAATCGTATGGCATTCTCTGGCCTTATAAAGGCCAAAGAAAGGCCACATACCAGAAGAGCCGAAAACACCAAAAAATGGTGGAGAGAAAAAAGATGACGAGCAAAAAAACCAGAGGGAAACAAGGAGAAAACTAGACGAACGAACACAAAGAGAAAGGCCAGGAAACCAAAAAACATACAAGTAGAGAACATAGGACCAATAAAGATCACATGAAAACACAAGAAAAAAAAAAGCATAGAGGGAACAAAGAGAACCAGAGAGAAGACGAAGAGACCGAGAACGAGGTTAGTAAGACCAGGAAAAAAAACAAAAGAAGTGAAGAAGAAACAGGGGAGAGAGTGCACCAAGCAACCTCGTGTCTTCGTCTCCACCAGGTAAGTTTCTTCTCTTCCCTGCATTACAATTAACACTATGCATTTCAATTTATAATTAATTATCTCTTGTAGCAAGCATGTGTGAACATTTCATACACGCCTGCAGACCAGGCCGGGTCGCTAGGTCTAACCTAGCCCATATGACTGAGCTAGACCTAACTCCTTTAAAAAAAACACAGAAAAAAAAAAAGGTTGAGGTTGAGGTCCAACCTTTTATTTTATTCCATTTTTTTATATTTGGCCAAACAAACCTCTTTTTAATATAATAAAATTCCAAAAAAATTCACGGGCTCTTTAGAATTTATTTTTAGATCCCTCACGTTTTGTTTTTTAGGTATTTCACTATATAATTAATCTATAAATTTTTACTGTGAAATACAAATCTGGTATATGATATATTTTTTTCTCTTAAAAAAATAAAATATATGCACGCATTGAAATTTATTTTACCGGTTTATTCACTGATACTAGAGTGAGGAATACCATATGCATTTTTTGCTACGTAATATTTAGCAACACTAGAGTTAAAAATATCCGTAGTTGAATATTCACTAACACTAGAGTCAGGAATATTACGAGCAGACTATCATAACATAATCCAACAAACTCTTAGTAATTTTAAACAAAATCAGCAATGCAGCCTATTTCAAGTAGGATATTTTAGAAATGATAATATCTTTTCTTTTATGAAACAGTATTGCAATATAGAATTTCTATTTATAAGTTAGAGTTTTTATTAACTGTAATATTTGGTGATGTTTTTTTAAAACAAAGTAGAAGTACTCATTTATTTTTCAACAAAGTGAACCTTCTTGACATGGTTGGACCTTCTTGACATGGTTGGAAAAAACAAACCATGAAAAGAGAAGGATTCATGACTTGATGTTTTGTGCAGATTCAAGCAATTTTTCATTAACTGATTTGTGATAGGGCTTTGACCATTTGTGATTCAACACTTGCCTTGTCGAGAATAGTCTTGGAAACGAGGCTTCTTTGCTGTGAACTCATGAGATCCACTTTGTGATTAATAGACCATAACTAGCTCGTAGTTAAGGGGGAAAGATTTGGGGCAAGTGATCAGGATTAATGATATAATAAATAAAGCTGCAACACTTCATCATACGTGCTTCATGGTCCTCATATTTTGGGTTCGACGTCAGATGTATGACGGTTTTCAATATTGTTTGCCGTCTGATTTATCCTCTTCCTCATAGGATGGTTGCCATGCTTGAGAGGACATTTATTTATTTAAGAAAAATATGCAGTGCTAGAAAGAACCCTATTCAGAGGTTCTTCAAAACTTTACGTTGAAGGGTGACATGCTTCTACGTGCTAATTATCTTTCCTGAGTACAAATAATTTTAGTTACTCTGTTAATTCTTTTGGTCGAAGCATGCCGGCCCCATGGAAAAAACAGGTTCCAGTACCAGTTGCAATGGCCTTCACTATTGATTGGTGTGCGATTTGCCAACAATATCTGCGGTGGAATGGATCACTGGGCTAGCTGGATGGAGTGGGGTGCAGTGCATATGATTCTAATTACGGAAAAAAGGAGATTATGCTTCGTAAATACTAGCAAATATACCCTGCAGAGCACTTTTTAGTAATGTAAAATATTAAGTTTATTTTCTTATAATATTCTAGTATTTAGGTTGTGTCATAAATCTGATTGTTATTATAAATATTCTCTTTTTTAGTTAACAATCTGATGTCTTCTTGTTTTTTTATGAAAAAAATACGCCTAGTTAACATGTTTTTCAATTTTCTATTAAAAAAAAATAATCGTGAACACGTACTGAACCCCCCTATATATATATTTTCTGAGAGAGTTCTTAACTATAATTAAATTTTGAAGCTGTAAAGTAGCCTAAGCTCTTAATTCGAAACAAACACAGGCAGCCATTAAATAGATTTGACTAATTAAACTACTAGGGTGTTCTATAAAGGCCCAACAGATAAGGATAACCTATACTAAAAATTGTGAATATCATGATCAAATCTGGAATTATTTTGTGAGAAATTATTAGGTATATATTATTAGATATTCCAGGAATTATTGGCAGCCGTTATTCAAAATTTTATAGCTTTGTAATTGTATAAGTTGAACTTCCACGAGTTGTTAATATATAATAGAAAGGAAAACCCTAAATGAAGGAACAGGTCAGGTACGTCGAAAGATAATTAAGCTGTCCAAAGGAAATAACAGAACGATTCGTTAAATATGACAGCCTCTTTGAGTTTGAGGCTGTAGGAAACAAGAAAGAAAGAAAGAAAAACTACTCGAACCACACATGTTATGTTCGACCTTACGTAGAGACCACATATGTTATGTTCTTGCCGTTCTTGCCATTCTTGCTGTGCAAGCAAGCAAACAAACTAGTGAAAGAAAGAAAGACATCAGAAAGGGCTGTACTGTAGCTGGTTAAGGTCTTCTGTTTTCTGTTTTGCTATTTTCTTATTATAACATGACAGCTTAAATTAAGGGTAGATATTTCTCATTCCGCATTTTAAGTGCACAAACAAAAACAGCTTGTACTGTTAGAAACAAAATCAATCGAGAACAGCCAAAAACATTGAGGATCTGAAAGTACAAGAAACAGAAAAATAAGGAAGAAGGTGTCAATTGATGCGAGAAATAAGGATTGCGAAATGCAGAATAAAGCCTTGAACAGGAAGGGGGGAGGGGGAACAGAAGCCAGAGACGGAGCAGAGAAGGAAGAGATGGAGAATGTTGTCGTTACTGCTAAGACTTCATCTCCTTCAGATGACGATATCTCTCCAGCTCCTCCTATCTTTTTTCTTCCTCCGCCTCCGCCTAAAAAGGCACCTGGAGGATGGAGATCTGTAAAATATATTCTTGGTAATTAATGCATTAATTCGATTAGAATTATCTGCATGCATGTTTTTGCTATAATTTGTTTTCACGTATTTTGTGTTGCTTGGTTTCAAGGGAACGAGTCATTCGAGAAATTGGCTTCCATGGGTCTTATAGCCAATTTAACAGTGTATCTACAAACAAGATACAACATGGATGGTATTCAATTAGTTAATGTGTACAATATTTGGTCTGGTTCCACCAATGTCACACCCTTGCTTGGTGCTTTCTTATCTGATGCTTATCTGGGAAGGTTCCGCACCCTTCTCTTCGGCTCCATGTCCTCTTTCCTGGTAAAATCATCTATCTGCACATTTCCAATGACTCATGTAGATTGTGATATAATAAATAAACATGTTCTATGAAATCCTTAATCTTCTACTTCCGTTCGTTTGAAGGAACAAATTATAAGGATGGCTGTTTCTTAATTAGTTACCGTTAGGAATTTTGGATATGTATTCTCTACTTTTACTAGGAGATGTAAATTACTACCACTGAATAAGGATCATGATCCATTGAATATGTTCTTTTATATTTTAACGTACAGGGCATGGTGGTCCTGGCCCTAACTGCAGGCATGCCAAAGTTAAGACCCCTCGACTGCCCTGGAGTATCCAATTGCCAAAAACCTCAGGATTGGCAGCTTGGAGTCCTCTATTCGGGCCTTGGGTTGCTTGCCGTTGGAGCGGGAGGTGTTAGGCCCTGCAACATTGCCTTTGGAGCTGATCAGTTCGACACCAGAACTGAAAAAGGACGAGCCCAGCTTGAGAGCTTCTTCAACTGGTGGTATTTCTCTTTCACAGTGGCTCTCGTGATAGCTCTCACTGCAGTGGTCTACGTTCAGACTAATGTTAGCTGGGTTATAGGTTATGCCATACCAGCTGCCTGCCTCTTCTCGTCTATTATCATTTTCTTGATTGGCAAACACACTTATATAATCACAAAGTCCCAAGGAACCGTTTTTGTCGATATTGCCAAAGTGATTGTAGCTGCCCGTAAGAAGCGTGCAGTGAGTCTTGAATCATCTTCTGGGCATCCCCTCTATGATCCTCCCTTGACTGAGTCAGATCAGCGTGTAGCAAAGCTTGCTCACACTGATATGTTCAAATTCTTTGACAAGGCTGCTCTAATTACTGATCCAAGCGAATTGGATGACAAAGGCTTGCCCAAGAATTCTTGGAGATTATGTAGTGTTCAACAAGTTGAACAGCTGAAACTAATAGTAGGACTTGTGCCAGTTTGGTTTACAGGAATCGGTTGCTTCATTACAATGGACCAAATGAATACTTTTGGCTTGATGCAAGCAATTCAGTCGAACAACGAAGTCCACAATTTTAAAATTCCACCTGGTTGGATGGGCCTTATTTCGATGATTTGCCTTTCAATATGGATATTCATTTACGAGCAAATTTACCTGCCTCAGGCAAGGAAAAGGTCAAAAAAGAATATTAGATTTACAACGAGACACAGAATCAACACTGGTATTGTAATGGCAATCCTATGCATGGTGGTGGCTGCAATTGTTGAGAAGAGCCGCCGGGACGCAGCTTTGAAACAGGGAACCTTAGTGTCACCTCAAAGTATTCTGCTGCTGCTGCCACAGTTTGCCTTATCGGGTCTAATCGAAGCATTTGCTGCTGTTGCTATTTTGGAATACTACACCAACCATTTGCCAGAAACCATGAGGACTCTTTCTGGGGCAATCTTCTTTCTCAGCTTCTCTGCATCCAGCTACTTGAACACGGCTATTATCAACCTAGTCCACCTCGTGACTTCAAACAATGGGAAAGAATCTCCATGGTTGGGTGGCCGTGACCTCAATAAAGTTAAACTCGACTGCTTCTACTACCTTATTGCTAGTTTAGCAGCATTAAATCTCCTGTATTTCAATCTCTTTTCATGCCGCTATTTGGAAAAGCAAGTTGACAAAAGATCCGAATCAAGGCATGAAGAGATGAATGAAGCCGCTTAACGACTCAAAAACTTAATGATTTGCGGGAAAGTCTCGATTCCTTCCTGGGTATCATGCACCTCTGGCTCACCAGCGTCTTGTGCTATAAACATCTATGGTGTGCTCTATTTCCTCGCCTCTGCAAGGGTTTTTTCTTCTTCTTCTTCTTCTATTTTTTTTTCTTTTTTCTCCTCTTAAGGTGTGAAATTAGTTTGTAAACGCTCAGAATTGCTATCTTTTAAAAGTCGAAGACTTTTGATGTCGGCGGAAGCACAATAAGCATAGTAACTAGTAAGAGAGATATAGAATTGACCGAAATAGAGTTGTCACAAACATAATCTAAGACATGGTTTTATTTCTAAAGATAAAGTCTGATAAGTTTTGCCTTTTTAAAGTTTACATCCCATAAACAGGTAAGTAATGTTCTTTACGATGCAGAAAAATCAAAATCTTAACTAAAAATCCGAAAATAACATAAAATTCAAAAAAATTAACTTAAACAGTATTTTCAAGGTCTAATCTAGGAGTCTTTCGCAGCTCGGTTAGTTGTAGTGTTTTCTATATAACTAGACCTGTAAAAACATTTAAAAAAATTTAAACTCCATCTAATAATCAAATAAAAAATTATAGCTTTTTATTATTATTATATTGGTCTAATGCAAACAGATTTTTTTTTAGGTTTAGCCCTACCTCACATGACCATAAATATATATGCTATGCTATCTGCGTGATGTTTTTACGGTAAAATTCCATCTTACTGATAAAAACTCTTAATTTTTGCTATCCCAGCTACATAAGGCCATAATTATCAGACCCAATTCATAGGTCAAGCTATGTTTAATAACTGTACTTTAGGCTCAACTTTGATCTTCACGGACTCAGTGTATCACTGTAAGTCTGTACCTAACCCCATTATTTGATCTTTACCATTACATTAACTAGGGAGAAACAGGATTTACGTACAGAATTCCTGCACACGGAAAGAAGACTGCAGGGAATATTAGGGGTTGGTATCGTGCCGATGGCCTAATGGCCATGCCCATTCTAGACCTCCCTACAATTTTAAGATGATTGTGCTTAATTTCCGACTCCGAACCAAAACAGAAAGCTCTCGATCTTGCACCAGTATTAACAAACAAATCTCAACGGCTATATCTTCTTCCCGCCCCTCTCTCTGTATATTTATGTATCTGCATCACATTATCCCATGCGACTCTTCAGAATAACACACCGTACCAATTTGCTCTCAATTTCTCTAATTCCTCTTCCCTCCATTCCTTTCTTTACCAAGAAAAAACCAACCTGTTTCTTCTTTTGTTCAAGTAGCCAAAAACAAAGATGACCAAGATTGACGCCCTCCGTCGATTCCTCCTCCCTTGTTTCTCTCCTCCCACTGCCACTACCACTACCACTACCACTACCACTACCACCAACAAGAAACGCCTTAGCACCTCCTTCGTGATGATCTTGATGACCCCATCACCACCAATCAAGAACCTCAAATCGAAGAAGACCAAGAATCCAGCTCCCCACAATCGACACTCAGCCCCATAATCACAGTAGCCCCACCACGCCCTTCAAAAACAATGGTGATCGGTACCATTTTCGGCAACCGCAGAGGCCACGTTTGGTTCTGCATCCAACATGACCGTCTCTCCACTATACCTCTTCTCCTTCTTGAACTCTCAATCCCCACCCACCAACTCGTCAAAGAAATGCAATGTGGGCTGGTCCGCCTCGCTCTTGAGTGCAATCGATCTGAGTTGAACTCTGTCCCGCTACGAGCAGTCCCAGTCTGGACAGTGAATTGCAATGGGAAGAAAGCAGGTTTTGCTTTAAGGAGAAAGGCAAGTGAGCAGATTCGTTTGATGTTGAAGACAGTGCAGTCAATGACTGTTGCTGCGGGTGTTATTCCGGCCAGGTTGGGGTCATCTTCGGATTCGGAGGAGATCATGTATATGAGGGCTAATTATGAGCATATGGTTGGTAGAGCTGATTCAGAATCGTTTCATTTGATTAACCCAGATGAGTGTCCTGGTCAAGAACTCAGTGTGTTCTTGATGAGGTCTTGATAATCTTGGGCCTAAATAATTTATGTGCCTTGATAAATGGTTCTAGTAAATCTTGACATTTAGAATGCCTTTTTTTTCTTTCTTTACTAGGAAGAGGGGCATGAAAGAAAACAAAGCGTTTTCTTGATTGAGGGATTCTTCATCAAGAATTTTGAGGATTAGGAAGGGTGATCTTGATAAAAAGAGATGGCTAATTACATTTAATTTTTGTAATATAGAGGGCTAGATTATATTGAGGTTGTTCCATACTTGGGGATTATTCAAATTGTTCATTGATTAGGTTCTTAGGGCTAACTCTGATGGATATAAGGATCATTAAGACTCTGATTTGTGTACCATTTCACTTTTCAAGAGAGTGTTCGAAATTTTATCCAAGTTTTGTATCTGTAGATGTGTGCTCTGATCTATGTCAGTGTTTATGATTCATTACTGTTGAAGCTGAAGGTTTCTAAAATTTAAAAGTTGCGTGCTTCAAAATTCCTGTGCATCTGATTTGAGAAAGTTTCAATAATTTTTTTAATGAATGAATGAATAAAGAAAATAAATACAGCAAGCTTTTTATTCAGGAAAAAAAATGAAGTTACGGGAACCAGAGTAACACTTGGTCTCTGTTGGGACACTATGCAGTTCTGAAGAAATTCTATAAAGCAACATGTAGGCCTCGTTGTAGTAGCTTAATGAATGGCGTAGGATTGGGGAGACTACTATCCACAAAATCTCATATTCGAATCTTCCTGGCCTTTCAAAGTCTCAAATTGACCTCTTTGTCCTAACTATTTTGTTATGACAATTGCTGACAGCTTATACAGACAGAGAATCAAATTTAGGTTCTGTAAGAATCACCTGTGGTTGCAATTTCTTCTGCAGTAGTTTTTAGTCATCTATCACAGCTTGTGATGTATCAAGCAACATGTAGAACCAAACTTGAAAGCCACTCAATATTCCAGCTGAAATGTCTCACAGGTCCTTCGATTGCTGCAAAATACTGGGTCGGATTACTAATAAGAAACGATTCACGCCCTTAAGATAAGATATTTATGTTACAACTGTTCTGATTTTGACAGCTTCTAGGAATACAAAAGGTGAAAATTGTTCTCAGTAGTTCCGCAGAAAAAAATATCACCATGCAGCTTCGAAGCTGGACCACAAGATTATTAGTCTGCATTTCTAAGCAAGTCTGTTCTATTTTTTAGTAGTGTATATGTTCATAAAAAAGGCTTTTAATAAGCATCAACTAGTCCCGCTAGTAGCTACTTTAGGTTTTGGTCACTGGTTAAGATGTTGGAGGGAAAAGCTGTACTGCGTGAGACAGACATGCCAGGGCAGATGCAGAGCCATGCCATGGAATTGGCTTATCAGGCTCTTGATCTACATGAGGTCTCTGATTGTCAATCCATTGCTCATTACATCAAACAGGTCTCCTTTATTCCTTAAAAATCTCATCTTATATATGTAGTCTGTCTTATTGACACTCCAATCAGAATGATTAAAGAAATCCTTTTCTTTTTCTTTTTTTTATCTTTTGTGAAAAATATTGTACCTTGGTACTTATTCCTGGCAACAAACATATCAGACACTTAAAGTGATAAGATACTGATTGGTGGGTTAGTGTGTTATGCCCTGGAAGCAAGCATGATTAGAAAGGTATCTTTCTTTTCCAAAAAGCAACATAGCAATATAAGATTGTAAAGGCTCTGCTTGCTGCCATAAGAATAATTGATAGAGGGAGGAAATAAATAAACTGATGCTTTTGCATCACAGAAACCTTAGCAGTTCTCTCTCTCTCTCTCCCATTCCAATTTATGCAGAAATGGGCAGAGTAGCAGAAAATCCACTTCTGTTCAAAAAAATCAAAGAAAAAAAAGAGGGAAGATTTTCTCGATGTTCCTATATTCTTTATTTCAATCTGGTTATTATCTCATGATTTTCAATTAGTTTTTTTCTTTTCTTTCTAAAGAGGTATTATGAACAAGTTCATGTTACATACTCAGCGGGGAGAATTTGCATATTATGGGAATGTAGGAAGTGGTCTGCCATTGCTTGGTACGGAAAATCAAGAGCTATACAAGTTCCCATATTCAATGCAATATATGGTTTTAGGTTTTCATACTAAGAGTTATTATCTTTAGAGGGACCCAAAATGGATCTAATCCATCAATCTTTCTCATTGTAGCAAAGTCTTGTCAGTAAAATACCCAGCCTTTAACAACTTCTTTTCTTAAGAATAAAACTTGGAATAAGCTACTAGGCGAATAATGCTCAATTTGATGTATTGAATTTGGATATGCCAACTACAAAGTGGGGCATGAAACAAAGAGGTTTTCACGCTCACGCTCTCTCTCTCTCACACACACGTTTTTTCTTTCTCAAAAAATCACAGACAACAATCATGGTGCAACACCACGGATTAATGTTTCTCACGTCTGAATTACCTCTCCGAACGCCACTAGTTCACAGTGGAAGTGTTATTTATCCCACTATCTATTAACATGATCAACCAGCATCGATGTTGGTGGACATCAAAGAATGACGGTGTTGAAGATTTTTCTTAATGAAGCTATTGTTGTAATGTTCAAGCTAACAACGTTTGTAACTGCTAAACAGAAATTTGATGATGTTTATGGACCAGCATGGCACTGTGTGGTTGGAAAGGACTTCGGCTGTTGCATTACACACTTGAGTGGAAGTTTCATTTTCTTCCAGGTGGAGATGATGGAGTTTTTAATCTTCAAAGATGGCAGGGACTTCAGTGAAAGCAAGGAGGAAGCTATTGGAGTGCTGCAGCAACTCCAGAAAAGTGACACCTAGATTCATATAGTTTCTTGCCATGTCTTACAGAAAACCTCCATCTGCTTCAAGAGGTTGAAAACTTCCAGATAGGAACTTGGAATATGACAGGAATGTTCAATTTTGCAAGAACCAGAAATCTAAATTATAGAGAACTCGCTCCTTTTTCTCTTATGCTTCTTTGCCAGGGCATTAGAAAACAGACCTCAGTTTCAGGGGTGGCTGTGAAATCATTATTTTCCTGTATGGCCATACCTGAACTATCTTAAGAGAGTGGAACCATAAGTAAAATGTGTAATTTGCCAGCAGGATCAAAGACCTAGAGTTAGAAGTGGAGAAGAAATATCAGTGCAGTTGGCAGCTAGCTCTCAGTTGTTTAACATGCCTACCAAACGAAAGAAGCATTTGAAGTTTTAAACTAATACATGTCGATAGAACGTATATCTCTGGGAATAGCATCCAACTAAAGCAAATAAAATTTTTCATCAGCTGTTATTGACAAGAAAAAGGAGAGTTCAGAAAGAAATGACCTGAAGAGAAAGAGCATGGTTTTAGCGTAGCCAGTAGCCACCTCAAGTAACTTTGAGTTGTCCAGATGCGAACGGAAAGCTCTACATTGTCAGTGAGGAAGAGGTAATCTGCAACCCAAGGACTAGATCAAAACATGTGGTGATCCAAACCTCAGGATGCAGATTACCCAATCCTGACCCAATATCAAGGATGAAGTAATTAATTTCAAGAGGAAAACAAAAGAGACGGAAAGAAAGTGATAAGTTGAAGGTTAGTTGCTGGCTGATGCTCATTTGAATGATTGATTGCAGGAATTTATAATGGTTCTTAAAGCTAAACATGATTATTCTGTAAGAAAGGGATGCATAGTTGCTTTAAAGCGATGATAAGGTGCTCTGCCCTGGAGATTCTGTTCTTCCTAAACCAATCATATAGGCTAGGTAGATTACTTTCCATAGACAATGATGTTGATCTTGACTGCTTTTTCAACAAGACTGGAAGATCTTCTTGCTAATTATGAACGATTCTTTTCAAATAATGGCAACGCTACTCAAGCTACAAGAAAAAACCCACATCACAAACTCCGTCACCATCGTCTGGTATGCCTATTCAATCAGTGTGCTTGAAGCTTACTAGAGGCTGTAATTAAAGAATCCATCTGTTTAAGCTTTATAGACACATATCTCATATGCTCATGATTCTGTAATCCTATCAAATCTAAAGACAGTGAACCGAAAAGGAAAGGTAGTCTAGCCACACTACCTTCTTGTAGCATTACTATCTAGTTTGATGGTCACCATCTGCTTTTGTTTCTTTTCTTACACAGTAGCATATTCTATTCCTTGGCCTATCGAAACACGCATCATTAATTATCACAGGCTACAAGTGCAATATAATATTTTGGTGAATTATCATAGTTTCTTTTTAGCAGTCACCATTTCAAGAATTCATAGAGCGGGGTTACACAAGCATTAATTCCCTTCTTGGGTGATGCTGATAATCAAATGCAGATGCTTCTATAAGTGACTTCCGAATGCACCAACTTCGTTGACAAAGATGCAGATTGTAATTTGAAATGAAATTGATCGATTGAACCTGTGTATTCAATTGAAATGAAGAGCTACCTTTATGTAACCTTGCTAGGGGCTTGCAATAAAGATTCATGTCAGCATGCAAGTTATCGAACACAAGTGGTAACGGTAAGTGTTCTTTACTGTAAGCTGTTAACAGGTTCCTCCATTTTCGGGGCGAATTATGTTCTGCCTGATTTCCAACACTTCAAAATTGTCTTCTGGATCCCACATTGTAACTCGTGTTTGAGCAAAACTGGAAAATACATTTGAGGGCCAAGGTCGACTTGTCCTGTCATTATCTCGCATTCATTGTACTTCATTCCAATTTCACGCCGCAAATTTTTGCCTTCCCTAGAAAAAAAACATCACGGATTGGTGTCATGATTTTAGCACCACATAAAATTAGATACTTCCCTGTTCTCTGGTCACAAGTCATGCAAGTCCCAGTTTGCATCGATGATGGGCACTATTGGCAACAATACAACATTCAAGTTTTCAACCAAGTATTGATGTTTAGTGATTGAGGAGATTGCCCACTGACAATAGGAAATGACTTCTTCCATAAGAACACTCAAACAGTAGCTGCTCAAACAAAAGTAATACACAAGCCTAGGTTTACAAGACTGCCAGGCAAGTACGAAACAAGCTGGGATGACAAAACTGTTGAGATGATGAGATCATCAACGACTGCTAACTTAACGACTATATATTGGTATCGGATACAATTGTTTAGCTCTCGCAATCTAATCTACCCTACTATCACCAAGTTATTGTCCCACAGAAATATAGAGACACCCTTCATCTTCGCATGAATTAGCCAATTCTCAAAACCTGCATCCTTATGGTTGTAAGCCCAACTCTCCAAACATTTCATCTTTGCATGAAATGGCACCTATACATTAAATAGAAGTATAGTCTCACGGCAGCAATGACAAAATTTACCACCATGGAATTTCTTGTCACAGTAACTCAAGACATTTCTCCAATCTACCTTCAACTATAAATAACAAACTGATTCTTCTTCTCATTCATTTTTCTCATGTTATGGGCTCAAATAGATAGTATCCATATAAACTGATTTGATGCAACTAATAACTGCTGGGGGTGCACGATAGTAGCATCTTCAATGTCTCGTAAGTCATGAACACAATGCCAACACCTGGAACCACCTTGTAGTACTCGGGCAGAATGCCTCTATACATGCCTCGCAACCCTTCAGTCTGGATTATATGGGCAAATGCTCCAAACAAGCCAGTCGTGTAGACACGTGCTCGACCACCAGCCCCTTCCAACTGCATTCTTCTCCTCACAAGATCCAAAGGAAATGTTGCTGTAAATCACGAGGAAAGAAAAACAAAGTCATACAGCATACAGTGATCGCCTATAATAATTTAGCATTTTAGTAGATACTTGAGGAAACTGTGTTCTCACTTTATCAGGAACACAACAAAATCTAACAGAATAGGATGTTGACAGACAACAAACAATTTTTCATAATTTATTCCTATCCCAGTGATTTCTAGAACAGTTACACTTGCTAGATTGACAGAAGAAAAAAACAAAACGAGTCCTGATTGCATTGTATCCAAGTAAAATCTGAAGCAATTACTAACAGATGGGACATGATAAACAAAAGTCACAGAAAAAAAGTCTAGGTACAGATTGCATAAGGTTTGAAAAAAAAGGGTTGAATTGAGCTGCTGGTCACTCACCTGTTGAAGATGCAATGCCTGAAAGACTGCCACAAGCAAGACTAGCCATGACAGTAGAATCATTGGGCCTGAAAACAACACAGAAGAGAGCTTATAAAACACCATTCCAACTCAAACACACCAAGCAAGAGATAAAAGCATACAAATATAATGGAGCACTCAATATAGCTCAATTGAATAAATTTAGGGAGTCCTCACCTTTTAGACTGCCAAAACGATCTGAGAGACTCGTAAACAGAAAAGCTTATCGCTATACTAGGTCCAACACCCTGTAGCACAAAAGTATCCATGTTCGCATTTAAAATTGGTAGAAAAGGAGAAGCGAGAGGAAAAGAAAGATAAAGAATAGAGATGTCTAACAGAAGCTTACAAGTAATGTTGCTCCAAGTCCTTTATACAAGCCCAGGAAACCTTCTTCTCTGCATATGGTGTGAAATGCATGCAAAATACCTCTGTAGTATATTGTGTTTCTCTGCAAGGTTCAAAAGCAACTACATCAAGACAAAGTTTCAAACAGGAAAGAATACAATAAAGTAAGAACATAGAACCGAATCTGCAATCCAATACTCATTAACCCACCCAACCCATGGCAGTTCTTTAGCCAGCCAAGCATGATAGAGTTACCTGTGCTGCTAGGCGTGTCCTCACAAGATCCAGTGGATACGTGGCAGAAGCAGCTGTTATTCCTGCCATCCCACCACCTATAAAGTGCACAGCAAGGTCTGCAGTCCCATTCCCCCTGTGATTTTCAACACCAAGAACTGATTGCAATAACTGCAAAAGAGCAAAACAAGATGGAATTTAGCTAGATTGAGATGACATGTCAATCCAATTTAATTTCAATAGGAGTTTTGAAGAAAGAAATTGGATGCACATACACTCTTGTAACGTTCATAAGAATAGAAGCTGACTGAAGAATAAGGAAGGCGGTGCGCAATAGTCACTAGATTGCCTTTCCAAAATGCCCTAAACCCTTCTTCATTCAGAACACGAGATGCCTCCCGCCATATGCTAGCCTTGCTCAATGCTGTAACATCAGAGTGCATACCTTGAACCTAGAAGAATGACGAAGTAAAAGGCAGTTGGATAAGTATTTGATGTGAATATGGACAGCATAAAAGGAGCAACCAATCCAGTAAATTATTGTCATCAGCAAAGTAGAGAGCAACGTTAGTCCTCTTATGAAACTCGTACAGAGCTAGAATTGGAAGTGAGCAAACTGCTCGAGCTCCTTTTGTAACAAAATACATTGGACACACGAAAAAGCTCTTCTTTCTTTTTTTTTTTTAAAAAAAAAAGATATCAAAATTCAGGGGCATTATCAGACATCTAATTCAAATTCAGAACTCCCCTCCAACTGGAAAGGGATTTGAAAAAGTTTTTCAGCAGAAACTAATCACATACCAATTTTGTATTGAAATCCGAAACAGAACAAAATTAACCACTTCCAGCTAAACCCCAAAACCCATAATTCCAAAAGAAAAAAAGAACCAAAATAATAGGAAAAAAAATATAAAAACCTGAAAGAGGATAGTAAGTCGTGCGAGAGGAGCCGTGCAAGTCTTACTAAAAGCACCAGCAATACCACCAGCAAGCAATTGTTGGATAGTTCCTAGCTGTGAATGTTGTTGGTGACTGTTGTTATGTTGTTGCTGCAAGAATCTCCTGGCACCTGCATCCAAAATGCTTCCATGGGCGGCGGCGGCGGCAGAATTAAGTGCTCTCTGCCCTCCCTCAACAACCGCACCAACTCTAGCTTCCATGTTCATATTCTGTTTTAACTATTTAAATAAATAGAATAGATTTGGTGCTCTTTGGGATGGTGTAACATGAGATGGGTTGGGTGCTGGGTGTTGTGCAAATGTGAAAAAAGGGAAAGTCGTGGTGGTGATGGTGGCGAAGAGAAACCCTTGTGTAGAGTAGAAAGCAGAGAGAGTAAAACCCTAATGAGAGTGTGCGCAATTTTTGGCACATGATTAGGGGGGTTTGTGCAGTTTTAGACTTTTAGCGGCGGATGGAATATTTTTTGGTATATGCGTGGTTTGAACGAAAGAGTTTGGCCACATCTTTTCTACCTTCTTTTTTTTTTTTTTTTTTTTGGATACACACACGTAATAGCATAATTGATCCGTGTTCCATAGCATATTGATTTGCACTTCTCAGCATATCAATACTAAATTTTTTAAATATAAAAAAATTATAAAAAATACATTAGTGTCTTGGATCTAACAGTAACCTAATTCTATTACATCTTATTGAACAGCAAAGCCCAATAATATCATGTCACTCTAGAGTTAGGGTTAAATTTTATTGGATTTTGTTAGACAGCAAGACCCAACTCTATTGGATTTTTAGTGGCAGCAAAATTCAATATAAACATGCTTATTTTTTAGTGGAAACAATTTGAGAGATGATGAATTAGTTTCAACTAAAACTCAACTGCTATATATAGTGAATCCATCAATGATTGTTGGTCCAAGTGAGAGTAACATTACCATTGATTTATCAATGAATCAATTTCAACTACAATAAACTGGTTATCGTAGCATTCCTTATCATTGTTTTAAGATTGAAGGAAAAAGCAATTATTGTTACTCCATATCGATACACGACGTTGGGCGACGGCTCCCACTTTTTGTTTATTTAACAAAAAGAGTTTTTTCTTAATTGGAGGAAATAAAGATTTTATTGGAGTCGCCATTTAGTAATTTGAGGGAACTAGAAATTCCAAATTAGACATAGGTCCCAGAGATTTGGATACGGGGTTAGTTCTGATTAAGGAAAGGTAGACACTACCCTTAAAACACCCTTTCAAAAGAAAGGTTACCCTTACTTGTGTGTTTTATATTTGATTCAAATGCAATTATATTTTGGGCTTATTTGTCATTCTTTTTTTAAATGATTAACGTCGGTCCCTAAAAATAGGAGACACGTTAAAATGACATCAGTCCCTAAAAATTAGGAGACTCGTCTAAAATTATTGATGTTTGTCCCTATAAAGGAGAGTTACGTCTGGGTTACCAAAAGAAATAATAGACATAATCCATATTTGGTATTTACATTTTTGACATCGGTCTTTTTAAAAAAAGAGACGTGTCGACTTTGGTTTTTTTGTATTTTTTACAACATGCAAGAAAATTTACAAGCATTTATATATATAAAAAATATCAAAAATACCAGTAGAAACCCTAAAAAATTACATGAATGCCACTGTATAGGCAAAATAATGAAATACCCTTGAATTTCTCCGAAATTTACGGAAATGCCACTGGCGGCGCGTGGGCCCACGCGCGGTTACTGTTGGAGGCGGTGAAATTTTCTGGCGAGATTTCTATCCAACCAATGGTCGATCCTCGCATATCTGATGTCAAGGATTCTGATGGTGGTGGTCTTGACGGTCGTTGATGGCTGATGAGTGAGAATCGACGACTTGAAGCTTCGGTGGCCGACGAAAATCGCGCCCTTTTTCCGGCCAGACGGGGAGGTAAAAACGCTGAAAACGGACGGTTTTTTTCTTTTTAGGAGGTTGGCTACCTTTATGTGGTGGTGCGGAGGCTTGAGACGGCAGGAGATGGGAGATCGGAGGAGAGAGAGAGATTCGCCGGCGAGAGGAGAGAGAGGCTCTGGGGTATACTACGGTGTGAAAGCCAGCACGGTACACCGATGCAGCTGAAGCCTGTGATCCGTTGGATCTCTGATGAAAAGATCGTGCGGCTGTGATTGGCTTGATCTGCAGGTTGATCGGACGGTCCGGATGAGCAGCGTTTTGATCTGGTATGACGCGGTGTACCGAGATCTTGGTACGCTGGGTGACGTGGCGCTACTGGATCTAAGGGGAAATTGTTTTAAGGGCTGAGATTGATTTGGGTTTTAATTGGGTGTGGTAAGCCCTATTGTATCCTATTAAATCAGCGGTTCAAATCTAAACACTATTAGATCTAATGGTTAGGATATATTTGATATTTTTCATATTATTTTTAATAAAAATCAATACCTTACTCGCATGAAAAAATAGTAAAAAAACATGAATAGTGTTTGCAATTCTTTTCTTTCTTTTTTTTCTTCTCCTCCCTCCTTCTTTTCTTTTTTTTCTTCTCCTCCCTCCTCCTTTTCTTTCGTCCGCACTGTCACTGGCTATTTATAGCAATGACAGGGGACATACAAATCTCAAATTTCCACAAATTTTATTTTTTTAATCACCGTTTGCTTTCGGCGTAACTACCATGTTTGACAAATTTTTTTATTTTATTTTATTTTATTTTTATTTTATTTTTTATTATGTATAATAATATATATTTATATAAGTAAAATTAAAAACTCAAATCAGTATTAGAAAAAGCCCGACTCAACCGCTAAAAATCAATTTTAATTACCGAAAATTATGTTGAAACATAAAAAAACCTTCAAATGATATAAAACCGGTGGACCGGGTTTTGACCAAAAAAATAACAGTTTTGACCCAAAATGGCATGAAACTCATTTTTATCCTGGTCAACATGGATTGAGTCGTATTGACCCGGTGAACTTGGTTTTGGTCAAAAATGACGGTTTTGACCCGAAACGGCCCGAAACTCATTTTTTTACCCTGGTCGACATGGTTTGACCCGTATTGACCCGGTAGACTCGGTTTTGATGGAAAGATGCGGTTGACTCGAGAAAAATATATTTTTGAATTTTTAAACTTTTTCTTATTTTTTTTTGGATTTTTATAAAGAATAACATAAATAAAATAACATTTGAGAAAATCTTGGTGGATCCAAAATTGGGTTACAACACTCCACATGATGAAAAGAAGTCAAAAAATATAAATGAAGCTTTTACATGCTCTGCTAAGGAAAAATGAATTAAAGCTATGGAAAAAAGGCGGAATATATAAAATCAAACAAAGTTTGAAAATTGTTTGATTTAACGAAAGGATGTAAAGTCATTAGAAACAAGTGGGTTCTTAAAATAAACCAAAACAAAACAACAACCTCAATCCCAAGCTCATCTAATTTAAAAGGATTAAATTAAAAATAAAAAAACCAAGTGACAGAAAATTTCAACTACAATGAACTGGTCATCGTAGCATTCTTTATCATTGTTTTAAGATTGAAGGAAAAAGGCAATTATTGTTACTCCGCATGATGAAAAGGAGTCAAAAAAATATAAATGAAGCTTTTACATGCTCTGCTAAGAAAAAAATGAATTAAAGCTATGCAAAAAAGACAGAATATATAAAATCAAACCAAGTTTGGAAGTTGTTTGATTTAATGAAAGGATGTAAAGTCATTAGAAACAAGTGGGTTCTTAAAATAAACCAAAACAAAACAACAACCTCAATCTCATGCTCACTTAATTTAAAAGGATTAAATTAAAAATAAAAAAAACCAAGTGACAAAGAAAAATTAAAGGAAAAGAAAAAAAACATTGTGGATAACTATTATAACCCCTAGTGAATTGCGTCTTTTTTCTAAGTTGCATTTTCATTATTTTATTTAATATTTTTTCTATTCAAACATTATGGGTAATTATTATCTTGTGTGTTCATGATTCCAAACATCATTTCATAGTTATAGAGTGTTAAGTTTGCGAAATTAAAATACAATTGTTAAATAAAAAGCAAAAGAACTCAATAAAAAAAAGAATGTGAACAAAAAAAAAACCGATAAAAGAAGAATTTGAATGAAAAAAAAAGTTTGAGATAGGTCACTGTTTATAATCCAAACACCATTTATTGGTTTATAGAGCATCAATTTTACAATTAATGAAGAGAAATTAATCTAAAAAAAAGGATGCAAAAAAAATATCCAATAAAAAAGAAGAGTTGAGATGTTTAACTAATTATAAAATTCTCACCTCAAATCTTTTAATGTTTTTGTTAATAAAAAAGCAGTTTTATTTGATCACCAAGAGCGTATTTGGCAGTGTGGTTGCGGATGTTTTTCAAATAACTTTTCGTGCAAAATGCATGCCAATGATTTGTTTATTTTTTAAAAATTATTTTTGATATCAGCACATCAAAACGATCCAAAACGTATAAACCATATTAAATTTTAGCAAAAAAAATTCAAATTTTTTGAGAACATGGGTTGAACCGCGTTCCCAATCGCTTCCTAAGACTAATAAAGTGGTGAAAGAATATCCACCGTTGGATGGTTTTCCCCAAAATTACCCATCAGCTGGATCATCAGTGATGGTGGCTTTAGAAGGTGATTATTCAACGGCTGTGATAGTCATTTGTGGAGGGGCCTAGCATGGTGCTTTCATCGAGAGGGCATTGAGACCCCGACGCACTGTAGTTGTGGGTGTATTGTAGCTATATCACTCGACCCGATTTGGGAAATGGAGGACATGCCATTCGGGCGGAACATGGGTGTGCCAGGTGTTGCCCGTAACTGATTATATGCTTCTTCTTTTTTGCTCTTTTTAATATTTATTTTTGAACCAATTGGAAAGCAGTAATTGTTGATATAGAAAAAGTGGTCAAAGGGACTTCATAATGTAAAATAAAGGATAACATGAAGAAATTCCAAAAAGAGAAGGCAAAAGAACATGAGGTCTTAATTTAAAGGAATTTATAATGCTATATTATTGGATGATATTTGAGAGTTTGGTGGCGATTGTTTTTTAAAGTATATTTTATTTAAAAAATATATTAAAATCATATATTTTTTATTTTTTAAAAATTATTTTTGACATCAACACATTAAAATGATCTGAAAACACTAAAAAATATTAATTTGAAGTAAAAATTAAATAAACAAATTTAATTTTTTAAAAAAACACTTTTGAAATGCAAAAACAAAAAAGAATTTAATATGCAGTGAAAAAACAAAAAATAATTTAATATGCAGTGAAATCTACACTAAAATTGAGATTGGTGTTGTGGCTTTAATCACTAAAGATTCCTTCAAGAACTCTTTCATTTCTTTAAGAGGTACCCAAATAAACTGAGTTTTTAATACCAAAAAAGATATTAGTTATTTTTATGTTTTAAAAGTGTTTTTAAATGATTAAATTTTTTTATTATTTTAAATTAATTTTTTTAGTGTTTTTAGATTATTTTTATGTGCTGATATTAAAATAATTTTTTTAAAAATAAAAAATATTATTTTAATATATTTTAGCAAAATATATTTTAACAAACAACTATTAATAGGACACATGTCAATGACTTGAAAAAAAGAAGCTATGGTATCTTTATTATTAGCGGCTGATTGCCATCAAGGCAAATAAATATCCTTTTGCTTCGTGGCAATGGCAATTCCATGAATAGTTGCTAGTTACTGATATTTGTCATTATTTTATGACACTAATAATTCATTGTAGTTCCTGAAAGCCGCTCTTCTGCTTTTGCATCTGGACTGAGTTTGATCATCGATTGTTGATTGCACAAACATACATTGATGAAGGATATGGAGAGTTGAAAAACACCAGAAGAACATCTGCAAATTTCCCACCGCTAATAATAAGCAAAAGCATGAAATATACTCTCTTGATCATATACTATTACATTCACATGGTATACCTTAAGCATCGAAGGTTATTTCATATACTAGCTAGTGGCATATGTATTTCAGGCCATTGAACCTTCCAGACCATCCTTATAGCAGTCAGCTACAGCTACGCTACTCTGCACATTTTTGTATGGATATCGCCGAGCCAAGAACACATAGAGAATTAAGTTGGCTGCAGTCATGCCGGCTAAAAGCCAGTAAAAGTTGTCTAGGCGGCTACTGTTCAAGTCTTTTCCAAACCAACTCTTGCCGGTTTTCTCAGTCACATGATCAACAGCTGTTATCAGGAGACTACTAAGGAAGTTTGCAGCTCCAATTACACTAAGGTAAAAGGCAATGCCTAGGCTTCTCATAGAATCAGGAACTTGGTCATAGAAATACTCTTGCAAGCCCACTAGAGTAAATGCATCTCCTACACCAATGATGATGAATTGTGGAGCCAACCAGAAGACACTCATTGAAAGTGAGCCCTTCACTGGATCCTTGGCTACAACACCTAGTCTCTTCCTCTCAACCAAGGCTGAAACTACCATTGTTGAGATTGAGAAAAGCATTCCAAAGCCAATTCTCTGGAGGATTTTGATGCCTCGCTCATTTCCTGTAGCCCTTCGTAATACTGGGACTAAAATCTTCTCGTAAATCGTCACGGAGACTATCATTCCAATAGCGGCAAGTGCGTAAACTGAGGCTGGAGGGATCTGAAAGCCGTTACCAATATTTCGGTCCAACGTAGTGCCTTGCTTGATGAAGAATGTGGCGGTTTGGGCAACAGAAATTCCAAATGGTAGCATGGCTAGCCATATTGGGATCAAATTGAGAATAAGCTTCATCTCTTCAACCTTGGTCACGGTTGCTAGTCTCCAAGGATTTTGGTTTTCAGCACCAATTTCCCTATCCTTCACAATAGTCGCCTTGTCAAGAAACCTGTACGTAAAATTCATTTGCCAAATTAACGAGCAGTTTAGACAATTAGGATGATGATACGATCTAAAATTAATTACAAGGATACATAACACCATTCAATATAAATTATCATGTCAATGAGTTCGTTCACTTGCTTACTTGAGACTTTCGGTATGGCAGAGAAGCCTCCCTTTGTCCGTTCTTGACTTGGGAACTTCATACAATTCTGCAGGATTGGAAGGATATGGCAGGTTTCTGTTTCTAATGGCAGCTACCAGGACCTGCAACATTGGGGTCAAGGGGCTCCCTGTTGGCACCTGATAGCGGTAAAATGGCCGTCCTATAATGAAGATAACTAGTGATAAAGCCATAACTGCTGTAAGAATGATATCTCCAGCACCCCAACCAACATGATCTTGCACATAAACAACCACAGTCACACCAAGCAGAAGTCCACAACAGAGGCCGAAGTTCCACCAGTTGAAGTAGGACATCTTTTTCTTTCTTTCGTCATCGTGATTCTCGTCAAATTGGTCAGCTCCAAAACTCTCCAAGGAGGGTTTGTGCCCTCCAGTTCCTACGGAGATCAAGTAAATTGCAAGAAAGAAGACTACTTCATGAACCTTACGAGGCTTGGGACACACAGCTGCCTCACAAGCCTTTAGACTTGGTACAAACGCGGACATTGTTAAGAGAATCAAGCCCTGTTGGTTCAAATAGATAAAATAAAACTTTCAGAAGAAATATAATATAAAATTGTTTGAAAGAAACTATGGGATCAAGAATTAAATTATTTCTCTCTTTTGCAAAGACGAATGGCGATAATTAACATCATTTTAGATGGGCTCTTCCTGGCCCATATATTGGATCAACGAAAACATTCAAGAAATCCAATGGACAAGAACCCCAAATTTAGCTTTCATGGTCCTCCTCAACCTTTGAAGGTCCATCTCTCTCTATCACCATGTGATAAGTCAGTGAAAGAAGAATTAAATCCATTGCATATTGAAGTGCTACTTGGAATAGCTATTCAGGGTTAAATATATTATACACTTCTTCTAATTCCAAAAAAAATATAAAAAGCATATATAGAAAATGAAATTACCAGAAGATAGACAACGGATGAAACAAAAACAGTGGTAAATCGGCCCAAGTAGGCATCAGCAAGAAAGCCTCCAAATAATGGCATCAATGTAGTCACGCCACCCCAGTAGTTTACACTCCTAGCAGCTGTCTTAAGGTCTTGATGCATCACCTTGGAAAGATAAATGATTAGGCTCGTCGCTATTCCGAAGTAACTCAATCTCTCACTGAATTCAATTGCTGCCAAACAATAACACCCCCATTATAATAACTTCAAATTTCATTCTCACACTCCAAAAAGATAAAAATAAAGTAATGATATGATCATAGAATTTCTGGGCCTTGACCCACTGTGGACTATTCCATTGTGATCGCTACATTTGACATTAGTGATGAAATTTATATTAATCACTTAGTGGATTTTGTTTTCTTCTCATGGGATTTTACAAGAAGAAAAAAAAGATTTAAGTAAAAAAAGATTTGTGCTGTGTTTGTAGACCTTACCACGTATCTTTGTAGCGATTACAGGCTATTCATTCATTCACTGACCTCATAAAGTAGTAGGACCATGTAAAGCATAAATTCTTCTTCTTATTTGTGATTGTAAGGAAAGAATCAACAGTATGAAGCTTTTACTGATTTTGACAAAAGCATGCCCACGAACTAAGAATAGTTGCACTCGATCCAGTAAACAGAAACACACGAGTACAAGCTGATAACTTTTTTCTTCTTCTTTTTTTTTTAAAAAAAACTATATCTAAGCTTCTATTTGGAGAATCTTTAATGTTTTTCAACTTTCAATTAGGATTAGAACGTATCAACACACACAAAAAAAGTTGTTTTTAGGATAAGTATTATAAGACAGATTTGAGTGTGAGCTTTATAGGATGGGTCATGGGTTTATCACTTATTTTTCTGAATAACAGATGTTCTTTTTATGAGTCTATTTTTTTTTTTAAGATACAACTGATGAGGATTTTTGTGTTATTTATATATAAGAAAAGGATCGTTAAAGTTTATCAGAAAGAAATAAATACTTAAATATATCTGATACGGTTCTTCTTCCTTGAATTAATATATACATCTCAATCCATGCAAGCTACCAAAGACTAGAGTTTACTTTTCTTTTTCTTTTTTTCTTCGTATTTTCTATATATATATGTGTGTGTGTGTGTGTGTGTTCCTGTAGAACGGAATAGGATATCCATTGCATCCAAGCACTGATATACTGATTAGTGCTACAAATGGCCCTCCACTTTGTGCATAAGACCAACGGAATCATCTACACTCTAACATGTATGGCTTATCTTTAATGTTTCTTTTACACACACACACACACACACACACCAAAATGTCCTAAAATATAGAGGACCTTAGATACACACCACTCATCCAATCATGTATGTTAACCGATCGAAACTTAGCGTTTTCTTTTGAGAAAAATATTTAGTGAAATCTCATTGTGATTATGATATATTTATGAGTTTCATCATGCAAAAACTCACACAAATATTGAACCAAAAAGAAATTAGTCGTGGCAAAAGTATTCTTGTTGCTAGCTCCCATTGTACAGGAGTTTTAGAATTATTCAGCTATGTATTAGCATGAGCCCAGGTTCCATGACCATCTGACACACTAGCTGACTTCAGGTTTTAGCAACATTACCAGCTAGTTTGACCACTTGTAAGAGCACATATTTTTCCTTTAAGAAGTTCCCAGAGCACATGGTAACGACGAAAATTGTATTAAACACCTCACTCTCTTGCATGGGTAGACATTTTTTCGTTTTGGGATAATAAGAAGAAAAGTCACGAGTCCCATGAAGAGTTATCCATCGGTATTGAAGGAAAAATACTCCTTTTCTAGGGGTAATATTCATGGGATTTTCTTTAAATAAACTCGACCAGGCTATATTCTCCATGAACACAAAGAAAATAAAATATTATTGAACGAATTTGAGACTTTATTTCCCTCCCAAGCAAGCTTCAATTCCTCATCAGTAACCAAACACAGCATACAAAGAAAATATATAGCAAGCAGTGTGTGTATTAATTTGTTGATAGCTCTTATTATACGTTATTGAATGAAAATATTTAGTCCTTACCGATGATGAAGAGTGATGCTTTCCATGCACCAGTAGAGGCTCGGAGGGGAACCCTTCCTTTATGATCCACCGAGGAATCATGAACCCATTTCTCTTCATTAACACCTCTCGTTTCCACTCCCTTTTTAAGCTCCATAATATTCCCTAACTGGCCGATCACTTGATAATGTTTTTTACAGGGCCCTAAGATTTCAAAGTAAGAGCAACGCAGCTGCTTCTATGGTTGTGGATTTGTGGAAGAGATGGTGGGTAGAGAAGCTTGTTCTGGACCTCTTTATATAGAAAAGGACTTGCTTTGTTGACTCACTGAGTGCAGGCTTTGAAAACTCTTTATTCCCACCCTATAATAAAGAAAAGTTTTTCTTGGAAATTATTGTGAAAGAGAAAATGGTCATTTTATCCTTCCACACCCACTCACTCAAAGATGTCATCGTCTTCTCCAGATGGGAATGGCATCCATCCCAAAATGTTGTCTTCACTCATGGACTAACTGGACCCTTCAAAATGGTAAAGATTAATCCCGTAGCCTTGTACACCACTAAAATGATATATCATAAAGATGGATTGCATATATTATTGCCTTCGTGGCTGGTTCTATTGGACCGGATGA